>WLWD01000346.1_pt1 | contig 14266 bp, 14 predicted proteins | sample 6712731 | NCBI WGS metagenome assembly WLWD01 (sample SAMN12718690, study PRJNA576275) | sponge metagenome | isolation source: marine sponge | host: Mycale hentscheli | place: New Zealand: South Island, Marlborough, Capsize Point | collected 2014-11-01
CCCCCCCCCCCCCCCCCCAAGCAGATATTTTAGCACTACAACGACAACATAGCAGCGTGAAATATCATGGTGGTGAGTTATTTCACAGGTCGTGTACCTAAAGATATCATTGTGAAGATATCTAGGGTGGAATAAAAGTATTTATTGCACAAGAAACTCAAATTCTTTACTATGTTATTCACACATGAGCAGTACATAATTATTTTAATATTCATTGGCATACCGCCGTAGCCAGGGGAAGTTCGAGGAGTTAGGTGGAAACCCCCCTTTAGAGTGACCGGAAGTAAATATTTTAGCCACACCCCACATTTAACTTCTGGAATATCATCATCTGTTAGATCGTGCTGAACCTGCGATTGAATTATCTGCTGTTACCCTATATTATGTACTTCATACTCTGTATATGGACGGCCTAGTCTGAGTCTGAGTGACCTAATATACATTCAGCTCCTCGGCTACAAAATTTCGCTCTCACATCGGCATGAGTAAAGCTTGCTACGCTAGCTACATCTGTATTAAAGTGTAACATAATGCACTTATTAATTAGTACGAGTAATAGCTTGAGTAAGCGTGCTATTCGATATTAATAGCACAAGCAACGGAATTTTTTCAACATAGAAGGGGAGCCATGGGATGCATCTGAGAAAGTTAAACCTGAAATACATACAAAGATAGTGTGTGCACTATATAGTGTAGCTTCACTGCAAATGATTTAAAAAAAAAGCTGGCCTACTATTAGCAAGTGATAGCACGAGCAACCTGTGCTATTAGGGATCATTAGCGCTCGTAAAGCTATTGAAATAGAACTCCGATTTGCCTCGTGTTGTTTTAATCGTGTTGTTTGTGCTATTAATCCCGAATAGCAAGGTTAACCGTGCCATCACACGCTAATACTAGGCCAGCTTTATAAAAACTGCATGAGACTACTGTAAGCTAAAAATCATTTACAGTGTGGCTACTATGTATAGTGCAGTCACTATCTCTGTACTTCAGGATAAACTTTATCTTGAACTTTGCTATCAACCAATGGCGCCTCCTAATCTGTTGAAAAAATTCCGTTTAATACCGGTACAGCTTCTGCGCTAAAGATTGACGTTGTCTCCAACTAGAAACTACAACTGTACATTTCTAAGGCTAGAGCTGCATGCTTGCTCACTTACCCTTACTATTTCACTTAAGCTACCGTGGCATTTCACTGTCCCATGCTATTTCACTTTGTTATAATGATTTTTCCAATACATTTTGAACGGGCAGTTTACACGCCGTGCTATTAAATAACTTGTAGTACAAAATGGCATATTAATGTTGCGCTGTTACTCTCGAATAATACCGCTTGAAGTTGAATAGATAAAACAAATTTTAAGTTTTAGTGCAGTTATCTTTTGGTTGGTTTTTTAATATTGTAGAAGAATTAACGAGGAAACAAAGTAGGTGTGGCTTTTTGCGTCTTCAAAATCCGAATCCCCATTGCGAACTTCTGGCTACGGGCCTTATTGGATACCCTAGAATATCACTCATCTGATTGGTCTGACTGATATAACGAAATGCCTGCAAGCAAATCTTAGAGTTTGGCCGCTATGTGCAAGTATGAATAAAAATTTCTGATGAGGGTCTCATCGCGTCTGGTTTCCTTAGGTAGAACCACATATACAGTAGAATGTTAGTTATCTGAACACAGTGGGTGTTCAGATAACTGAACACCATAGAAAATGTAGAACACGAATGAAGGGATATGGCCAAGCAATTCTTTCATGTCTGCACGTGTTACTATTAGATTATTGGTGTTCAGTTAACTGAAGTGTTCGGGTAACTGACATCCTACTGTATTATGTATATGTACGTACTAATTTATATGTGCATTAGTGTATATTGCCTTTAAGCTCTCATCATTAGTATCTTTTTCTATCACATCCTTGCATTCACCATGTATTTTGTAGCTTTCTAATTAAGCATTCTTATTACCAGAGTTATTACCAAGGTCTGTATCATGTTCAGATGAGCAGTGTGATGTCAAGTGTGGCACTGTAGTAACAACAACATTGCATTCCTGAAAGGGACACTGTACCCTTGGTAACTTGTCCTGTTGTGATACTTTCCCTTCCTTGTTACAGGTTGGCGCTACCAGTGTGTGCAGGGAATTGCCATGGATACGTTTCCAGTGCCGGTTCAATCCTTGTTTGAAGGAAAACGTACTAGAGCATTGAGGGCAACTAAACTTGTCACTGACACTGTCATCATCCACTTCCTCTAGACTTTCTTCATACTGAAAGAATACAGTATTTATTATATTAATAAAATGTTTATTTATTGTTTTGTCAATAGCATTGGAATATGTTCGTACAAGCTTACAACAAGCGGAGTGTATTTTCTGAACCAAGTTGAGCAAATAACATAGTAATGTACTAGAACTTACCTCAGTAAGAGACTTCGTAGTGCTTCCTAGCGCCATTATTTCCCAAGGTGAAAGCCTAGCTAGCTAGAACACAACTCACTGGAAAATCACTCAATGCTGTCATTCAAGTGAGCCAATAACTCAATAGAAGGCTAACTTGCAAATAGTCTGTGTGTACAGAGAAGGATGGGGGGGGGGGATAATTTTTTGTGTATTTATTATTTGGTTGTCACCCTTAATTATCTGAATTAGGTGCTAACAGCTTCAATTTGTTCTTTTTTTTCCTTCTTTTTCTTCTTTCTTTTTAACTTGGGTGAGAGTCCCAACTTCATGCCTGCACATCTGGTGCAGGAATAATCAGTTGCTGTTTTTATTTTTTGTTTTGTTCTTGTTAGCAAATCTTAAATTTGTATATTATATTTGCATTTTTTAGAATTTTTCCACAGTTTATGTGAATTTATATAAAAACTTGGTGTGTGTGGGGTGGGGGGGGGGGGGGCGGGGGGGGGGGGGGGGGGGAGGAGGAGGAGGTGTTAGAAACATCTAGTATATTCTAAATATTGCATGAAACATTTGCCTCCACTTTTTGGAAACAGTTTCAGGGACCACAAAAGTCAAAACAGTAACTTCTTCTTTTTATGTCTGGATAAGCAAGCCTAAGTACCTTAAGGAAAGCAAGCTTTGATGGCCCTCAGCTCCAGGAAAAGTCTACTGCTGCAGGTTGAAAATAATGTGAAGGAAAAATGTAAATGCTGCACGACGCGCGCGATCAGCCCCGCCCAGCATGTTCAGCCCCGCATGATCAGCCCAGTTGGCGTCTGCCATGCGCAGGCTAGGTTCAAAGGGTATTTAAGAGTGGCCGCTGTAAAGGTCAAAGGTGAGGGTCAGCCGTTCTGCACATAACGTCGTCCAATTGGAATTTGTTCGGCTCGGACGAGTTTGCTTAGCTAGAGTAGAGAGAAGAGGTGGGCGCTTCAGCCAGAGAGAGGTAGAGGAATTGCTAGTTTATGGTAAGTATCCACTCTGGAACGACGACCCTCCCCAGAACTACTGGCCTCAAGATATGCGTGTCGCTCTATTGGAAGCACATATTATTACCCCAGAGGAATTCGCGTCCAATGCGGCTGAGGAAGAAAAAGAAAGACAAGCGGCGGCTAGTAGCCCTGAGGAAGAAAGTCAAGCGGCGGCTAAAGAAAGTCAAGCGGCCAAGAAAAGCAAATCTGAAAGTGAGCGCAGCAGTAGTATTTTTCCAATTTCTCGCTTCAGTCGAGTTGATTCAGGCAGCAATGCCTCAACTGCAAAGTTAAAAGACAAATCAAAAAAGAAAATAAGATTCAGGTGGATCAATGAGCAGCTGTATACAAGAATGGGTTATGAAGCTCTGAATATGTTCGAACAAGAACCTATTCTATTTGATGTGTACCACAAAGGATTTTCAGCTTGCACTTCTAAATGGCCATAGTGAACCCCCTGGACAAGGTAATTGCCTATGTCCAGGACTTGCCCAGTTCTGCTGTAATAGCAGATTTTGGCTGTGGAGAAGCAAGGCTAGCAGGAAGTGTTCCCAACACTGTGTATTCATTTGACTTTGTGGCACTCAATAGCGACATCACACCTTGCGACATGGCCAATGTACCTCTGTCCAACTTTGCCGTTGATGTCTGTGTATTCTGTCTGTCACTAGTGGGTACTAATATCTCAGACTTTATAAAAGAATCTAGGAGAGTGCTCAGAGAGAATGGATCGCTTAAAATTTGTGAAGTAACAAGCAGGTTTGAATCTGAAGATGAATTTGCAAGAAGTGTAGAAATGTTTGGCTTTCAGCTTGTGAAAAGTGAATACTTTAGCAAGTTTGTTGAGTTTGAATTTAAAGTGACTCCAAGAAAGAAGTCCTCTTCATCCAAAGTACTGCCAGAGATTGAGCTCAAACCGTGGGTATTAAAATAAAACCGGAGATTGAGCCATGTACAACCACTATTATTCATACCACCTATTCATAAACTATATTAACAATTTGTCATCATTGTTGTCTGACTTGTTGATCTTCTAAACCTGTTTCCTTCATGTTTCTGTTATTATTGAAGTACTTATGTGTGGTGGGAGTACATTGGTGTTAGTATGAGTAATAGCACGGTAACCGTGCTATTAGGATCAATAGCACGAGTAATGCGATTGAAATAGCACTCTGCTTCGCCTCGTGCTACTTCAATTGCTCTACGAGTGCTAATGATCCCTAATAGCACACAGGTTACCCGTGCTATAACTAATACTACGGCGCGCACACTGCAAATCAAAAGGTGTGTAGTTCACACCAAATTAAGCGTCTATAACTAATACTACGGCGCGCACACTGCAAATCAAAAGGTGTGTAGTTCACACCAAATTAAGCGTGAATCACTGGTAACAATAGTCACACCAAAAAACATGGTGTGAACTGCACACCATATCAGTTTGGTGTGAAGTACACACCAATTTTAGTGTGAGTTCATACCAATTTCATTGTGAGTTCACACCAAAAATAGAGTGAACTCATATACGCATATCAAACAAACTTTGAACCTTAAGAACGCGCGCATGCGCAAATGGCTGACCATTGACCATTGCTGCCACCGTTGCTTCGGGGCACCATCTCTGCGTGGCTGACCATTGCTGCGGCGCTGCCCATTTCTGAGCCAACAGACCCACCTCAATCATGCTGAAGTACATGATCACTTGGAAAAATAGCTGTGGGTACACATCAATATTTTGCAACTGTAGTTTTTTAATAATAATAGCTACGTACTTGTTCATACAACAATCAAAGGGGCGTGGCTTCAATTTTGGACGTGACTGCTTATTCTAAAAGTTGAAGCTTATGTTATACTGTGTGACACATATTTTTAAGTTGGGACAGACCACAACTCCATAAAGTTCATGGAGCAATCTACATGTTTATGTATCTAGAGTATCTAGTAGCGACAATGAGAGCAGCATACAAGTACTTTTCCTGGGTCCATGCATATCTCGCTCGCTTCCCCCCCCCCCCCCCCCCCCCCCCCCCGGCCTCCATTTCCCACCCATATTTGTTCACCAATTAGAATAAATCCTAGCATTGTATTACTAGTTAAATACAACTTCAGTACGATCAACGTGATGACTCAAAGCAGCACTAAGAGGTCACTAACTGAAGGAACCTTGAGTACTATGTTAGTTAGTCAACTTTATTCTGAAATTAATGCAGACTGCTCGTAAGCTAGTATAACATTGACAAAATACTAATGAACTATTCCATAAAAATAAAATACTGTAAATTTCCAGTATGAAGACGCTTTTAAAGAGTTGGATTATGACAGTGTCATTAATAGGTTTAATTGTCCTCAATATTCCAGTCGATTTTCTTTCAAACAAGGATTGAATTGTCACTGGAAACGTCCACAGCAATTCCTTGGACATCTGTCATCTCCAACCTGTAACAAAGAAGGGAAAGTAATCACATGTTACCAATTTTTGGTGTTCCTTTCAGGAACACAATGCTGTTTTCACTACAGTACAGTACAGCAGTTGATGTTACACTGCTCATCTCTACTCGATAAAGGTCTCAATAATAACCATTAAATAGTAATGCTTAATTAGAAAACTAAATATACATTATGAATAGTAAGAAGGAAAAATCAACAACAAAAAAACAAGAAAAGTACCTCTTACTAAGATGAGTGAAAGAGACCACAATGGCACTTTATATACTGTACACATATGTATATGTAAGTGTATACAATATACATATGAGTTTGTACACAAGGAAGCCAGGTGTGATGAGCCCCACAACAAAAACTTTAATTTGTACAGACATACATAGCAGCAAAAGCTCTACAATTTACTCATGGGCTGATACACAATTTGTAATAATTGAAACTATAATTTCTCAATGTTTACATGCCACAGTTGTTCATGTATGTGCATGTGATACAGAGAGTACTTATGATTGCAACATTGTGCTCGCATCTATCAGGGGAATCCTGTACAAATGGAATCAAAATGTTGGATGGCTTCACTAGACTTTGCTCTAGTTACAAAAAAGGGGTGTTGCTTGCCAGTCTGAAAGTATTCAGATGGACTCCTTTTGTTACAAACAATGTAAAAGTAGTAAATGTAAGAGCAAATGCAAACAGTGGTGTAGGAAGATGATTCGGTATGGGTGGGCTCGAAGGGCAAGTGTTTTTTTTTGTGGTTTGCAGGTGTTCATGCGAGAAATCACATTGATCCTGGCATACACGCACTACACTAAGCAGAAACAGAGTAACTATAGTGCAGTGAAGACCCACTAGTGGGTATGGTAACGTCAGAGTTCCAGTTAAGAACAGTCAATGACAGTGTTGAGGTGATAAATATAAACAAAAAACAAATCATCGACGATGCACGACGGTACACGAAAATAAGAACAAATGAGCATGCGTGAAACTAATGATGAAATAAAGTGTAATGTTATAGTTGTTCTGGCAGTCAGAGAAAACATGAAAGTATGAGAAAACATGAAGCTGTTGGCTTCACATAGGGTACTGACTGTTGTGGAAAAAGCCCCCCTATCGTCACGTAATTATGTGAGCAAATAATTTCTTGCAATTTGAGATAGTTTTGCTTAATCCTGAGAATTTAACAGAGAGCAAAATAAAGATAGATTGCAAAAGATTCTACTAAACTTTTCTAAGCAGTACGAAATATCAGAACCATCTTTACATAAATATCCATAAATAGTAATTAATTAGTTCAAATAATATAATGCGAAGCTTTCAAATCCATGTAAGTACCAGCTTTTATGGGCAACGCCCCCTAGCATCACGTCATAATCATGTGAGCAAATGATTTCTGTAGCCAGCAGTGTAGTTCGCTTTATGCTCAGGGAAGTTAACGGAGTTGAAAGAAGTGAAGTTTTGTGTTGAAAATGCATACAGGCGAGTGTTTCTGGCTAGTCAAGCTTCTCTTATGAAGACAGTGTTTCCATGTACCATTTTCATTCTAATAGCTAACAGATTACTTGTTCTTTGGAAGGAGATTATATTACAATAGCTAGGTAGTGTTTAATAGCGCTCAAGGTTCGCACCTTTGGTTAATATGCTTCATATTAACCTGGAATTTACTTGCTAAATAGTAGCTCCACTGTATTTATTTATTTGCTACAGTTACATAATTTTAAACCAATTAGCTAATAATTAATGTTAACTCTGTAGATGGGAGTGTAACTTAGCCGCAGTGTGGGGTCAAATGATCACTGGTGGTGGACATAGCCGGCTGGAAGAGATGATGAGTGTCACCGGTATCCCAGTCATGACAAAGAAATGCTTTACCAAAACAGAAAGGGATATAGGTGAGATGTGGGGACGTGCACTAAACGAGGCAATGGTGGAAGCTGGAAGAATGGAGAGGGATATTGCAATACAGAATAATAGCTTCTGTGAGGGTGTACCAGCTATTACAGTAATAGTTGATGGGGGGTGGAGCAAACGGTCACACAAGCATTCATATAATGCAAAATCTGGAGTGGCCATAATTATTGGAAAGGAGACCGGGAAATTGCTGTACATTGGAGTCCGTAACAAGTTCTGCCAGGCTTGTACGTTGCATATTCCTCAAGACCAGCATGCATGTTACAAAAACTGGAATGCATCTTCATCGGAGATGGAAACCGATATTCTTTTAGAGGGTTTTACAAACGCTGAACGAATGCATGGTATCCGTTTCACAAAGTTCATAGGTGATGGTGATAGTTCCGTCCACCCAACTCTCATCCAGAACGTACCAGGCTGGGGACATTACATACAAAAGTTTGAGTGTGCTAACCACATTTGTAAATGCTATCGAGGAGCGCTGGAACAGCTAGTAAAGGACAAGCCTTCTTATAAAGGAATTGGTGGACTTACCTTGAAAATGAGAAAGCGACTAGTCAGCGCAGCCTGATGCGCCATTAACATGAGAAGTAAAGAGTCTGATAGAGTGAAGGCACTCTCACTTTTGAAGAAGGATCTCATTAATGGCCCAAGACATTGCTTTGGGATTCATACTCACTGTAGCCCAGATTTTTGTACTAAAGTTACTACTCATTCAGTGTCCTGTGGCCAAACCAGTGATGCTGCACCACAGACTACTAATTGTGACCTGTCTGAGTCGAATGCATCATCTGGAGACAGAGAGTGTATAAATAATGATGAGGATCTTGAAGGTAAATAATAATAATAATTATTATAATTATGAAACTACTACTACTACTACTACTAATAATAATAACATTAATAACAATTAAACTTATAGTCAATGAGAAACAGTTTAAAAAGAACAACTTGTTAACTTCTTATTTTACAGAATGGAGTAGCTTTTATTTGTATTAGTCTTAGTTTTATATTCGATAACCTTGATTTATTAGGTACTGAACAGAGCCTGATAACTGTTGCCACATAGAAAATGCATTAAAGTAAACAGGATGTGGCTTAGGGCAATATTTTTCCATATCACCTGTGTTCATAGTTATTACGTTGGGTTATTACGTCCCCCTAGGTAAATTTCTTGTTACCAAGGTATTCAAGGTATTCGCGCATGAGCAGTACGGATACCCAAGAATATCACTCGTCTGATTGGCGGTATTTACGCTCGTGCCTGCGGCACTCGCGTAAATACTAAGCCAACAGACTCGTGATATTCTCCTGTATCAAATGAATAATATATATTTATTGTGTATTATTGTGCTCTAGAGACTTATATATTATCAAAACATGACTTTTTAAAAATTATTATTAACTTTCCATAGTAGAAAATTTTGCCTTATAGACTTCATAAAAATATTTGTAATATTGAAGAAATATAATTATTATATTATTTAATTTTAGTGATTGCTAGCAATCAAGAAGAGTTGTGGAGAGAGACCATGGCTGATGATGACCCGACAGTAGAGCAGGAGGTGCAGCAGGGTGGAAGTGAACCAATTGAAGTTAACCTTAAACTTTTCCATGATGTGCAAGTTGCACTCAGCAGGCTAGTTGGAAAGGCAGATCAGCTTCTAGGGAATTGTACCACCAACTTGGCTGAGTGCTGGATGCACATTCGGACAAAGTTTAATGGAGGTAAAGTAATAAACAGGTCGCAGAGTGGCTCATGGGAAGGAAGGTGCATGGGAGCAGGACTACAACAAAATCTGGGAAAAGATTGGGGTCCGAAGGTGTGGAAGCAAATGGCTGGAGCATCTAACAAAGTGTATGAAAAAGTTGCAGAATGTTCTATGAATAGAGTAGGAAAAGATCGTAAAAGGAAAGCAACTGAGGAAGCGAAAGAGAGCAGAAGGAAGAGCAAGTATGCAAGAACAGATGATACTACAGCAGCTCGCAGAGCATATAACAGGTACGATCAAGGAATTACACCTAAAGACATTTCTAGTGACATTCCTGAAGATCATTTGGTCAAGCTTATGCATGGTTTCTATAATACAAAGGTAGCAGTCACCAAAGAAAAGGCAATTCAAATTGAGCTAGCAACAAAAAATCAGGCTGATAATCAGCAGTGGATCTTGGAGTGCCGACTACGTGTAACTGCATCCAGAATAGGAAGCATTGTAAAAATGAAAAAAAAAACAAACTAAAAAGAGCAAAAAAGTAGAATTGCTTTATAGCACTTTCAGGGGTAACGCAGCAACACGATATGGCTCAGCAAAAGAAACAGAGAGTATTGAAGAATACATTACTTTTCAAAGAATGAGAGGTCACGACGGTCAAAGAAACAGAGAGTATTGAAGAATACATTACTTTTCAAAGAATGAGAGGTCACGACAAGTTATGTGTATCCAAGTGTGGATTCATAGTTTCAACTGCTAATCCATGGCTAGGTGCTAGCCCAGATGGATTCGTGTATGACCCTGATGACACCTATCCACATGGTATAATTGAAATTAAAAATCCTTATCGTGATCGTGAGAATTCATTAGCAGACGCATGTAGTTCTTCTGGTTTTTGTTTGGAGAAAAAAAATGATACATTGAAGCTCAAAGTCAGGCACGCCTATTATTTTCAAATCCAATGCCAACTCTATTGTACTGATAGAAACTGGTGTGATTTTGTTATACGAACTAACAAAGATATTTATGTTGAACGAGTTCAAAGAAACCCTGAATGGTGGCAGCAACATCTGAGAACAGCAAAAGTATTTTATTTTTCATCATTATTGGCAGAATTGGCTTGTCCAAGACATAGAAATGGAGGCATAAGAGAACATGTCAATTTCACACCATGAATTCTAAAACCAATTCATTCTAAAACAGTTGTCAATTGCAGATTCTGAATTCATTCTATTACATTACATGTACAGTACTAGTATTACATAATACAACCACACCACTTAAAGTTGACCAAGTGAGAACCACAACCCCCTGCATGGTTTTGAACTACACATGCCTAGATGGGCAGGAGGCTTAAAACCAAGAAAAAGCAACAATTAATGGACGCAAGAGAAAGAAATAAAATTCTCAGCCACTCTGCAAGAGGTACTATATTAGCTAATCAGGTTCCACAATTTATTCTTTGTTATTGTTGTTAGCTGTGCTGAGAATTATCGAACAAAATGTACCAGGTGTCAACACCAATGCTACTGAGGTACAGAGTTTCCTTTTGCCTGAGCCAACAATACACTCAGTGGAAGCTGGAACTGGTAATAAATGCAATATAACATGAAACTGAAACAATTAACACACAAATCAGTCCTGAAAAAGAAATAAATATTAAAAAAAACACAATAAATATATAGGTCCTATTAGTATGGACGTCACTGCTGTGGACTCTCATCCAGTCAGGAACCCTGATCCAGCTAGTGACATCACTCGTCCAGTCAGTGATGGGAGTCCTAGTCCAGTCTGGAGTACCCCTGCACTCAGCTTGGCAGTTCCCAGCACCGAGCCGGAAGGTATAACTAGGGAAATTAGCCGAGAAACGATCAATACCAATTAATGGATAATTTCAATAGTGTATGTACATTGTAATTTGGTATTATGTATTTAGGTACTATAGATTATAGGGTGCTAATTTTAGAGTTCAAATTTTTTGGAATTTCCTATGATTAAAAATACTTTGGTAGAGATTGTCAACTTAATGAAGAGTCCAGGTAAAATTATATTTTAAGATTTTTTTCCTATCCGATAAAATTATAAACATTGCGGCATAAACAGCTTGTATTTATATTACCGGAATTGATTGTGAATGATATATACTACTTACATAGTGGATAGCCATATGTACTCTAGATTATATTTGGCAATGATATTGGTAAGGCCATACCTACTTGTTTCGGGGGCAAACTGACCCTTAAAATAGGGTCAGGTAAGCAGGCTTAAAAATGAAAATGACAGTAACGTGATGTATAGTTACCATGGTTAATGATTGATTTAAAGCAACAAAACAAATTATCATTAAAAAAACTCGAGAAAATAATGAATACTAAACAAAAACGACTTCTAGAATGTCTGTCTTGCTTAGCCATATGCAGTCTAGGGGCAGGTCTTTTGCCACTGGATCGGCATAAAAAACAAGGGGAGAACTGACTTAGCAATAATTGATAGGTCAGAGGTCTTTTTTTTTTTAAATCAAAAATTTTGGGTTGGTCGGGCTGCAAAACAAAATCAAATTGGTATGACCTAATCAATAAGTTATTAATTATTATTACTTTGTATTATGATTGTCATCATCATCATCATGACTTTTTATTTATATAGATGAAGAAGGATGGGGAAGAAGTTCTCCAGGGTGCATCACTATCAATGGAGAAGCTGCACATAAAAATTGTTGGGAGTCCTATTGAAGGTATGCAGCTAGCTACTGAAATACAATCAATACTACTTAATAATAATAATAATTACCTTGTAGGAGCCCATAGAGCACTTCCTGACGTTCTGGCACTGGAAAGAGTCTTCACCCATTCTGCTCTTGCTGGAAGTTTGGCTAACCTCTCTGTTCGGACTCCCCAAGTTCAACTGTCCCTGTGGATCAACCAGAGAAATACATATAGAAGGGCTGCAGCTTTGATTAAGTCACTGGGCAGACCTAACCTAACCTCAACTCAAGCCAAGAAGCTGGACTCCCTTAGTATAGGCTACACAGAGCTCCTCCAGCTTCGAAAATACAGTGGTACCACCGAAGTCTTTCTTACCGCTCTGAAGGACAAGGGGATACGGAGCAAGCCCCTGAGGGAGAAGCTTGCCAAGGCCATCGGCACCCGTTGAATCTTCACCCGTTGAATCTTCACAGTTTATTTTATTTTATTATATACCCAGCTCTTTTCAGAGCCACTGCATTCACAAAAGATTCCATCTTGTCGGTTCCAGCTGCTCTAGATAGTGCGCCCCGCCCCCACCTAGCTAATACGCGTATAATTAATTCCGCATACTATGGGCGGGGCTCGATCTTTGCACAAAGGCAAAAGGGTGCGAGCCAATTGGAATCTATTTTGGAGTCCAAGTCCAGAAGGGGGTGGAATTAGTGTTCCATTTTTAGTACAGCGGCATAATTTAACAAGGTAAAGAAAGTAGTCAGACTAGTTTTTTAATAAAGTTTACAGTTGTGATGCGACTGTAAAAAAATCACGTGGAAATGTGAATAAATATAAAGTGAAACGGAATTGAAAAAAACTAATCCGACAACTTTGTAACAATTAGCTAAAAGAAGCGGTGGATGGAATTTTGGCTTCGGTGGTCCTCCATGCGTTTATTTTTGGGACTTTGAGGCTTCATATCTTTTGCCGCTCAGCGTTTGTGTCTGTCATTCTTGGTAAGTTCACTGTCTGCTGGTACATCTCGGAGATCCCCCTGAATGTGTGGACCTGCAAGGTATAGAATCGGAGTTATTTCCCATAGCAACAGCCAATTAACCTTAATTGATTTGCGTGGGCGGAGCACGTATCCGGTGTGCCAGCACCCTTAAGGTGGTCTGTCTGACTGTCACACCACTACCGGGTGGAGAATCTAACCTCACATGCTAACAATACCATAACTCCTCTCTACACCACTCTTGCCATAGTCAAGTGGCTTGTGAATCCAAGATTTACTCCTATAAATTCGAGTGAGACACTCTCAGGGGTAACACAATTGAAAATTGAGGATGTTTGTTTGTAATTATGTGTGGACGTACGTATGTCATTTGTACTTTGACAATCGCATATTTTTGTGTTCGCTCCGTGTTCGACCCCATCCCAAACTTCACTAAAAAGAATCCTCCGGTTTAGCGATCATTACCAGTATCACCCTAGACAGCAAATTATTTACCAATTTGAATTCTATTGCGGGTGCAGTTAAAACTCAAAAACTTGTGGGAGCTCCATTTCTATTGGAGCGGTGGCAAGTTAATGCGCTATTTGTCAGTTATAAGCCCTACGCAACAGTATTCACTTGAAAATTCATTGCTCCACTAGACTAACCACGAAGGTTAAGTCTTGCGTAGGTATGTCAGTTGTGTGAAAGTATTGTGTGTTACAACTACTAAGAATATCCCTCCCCTGTTGCATTATCTGCTCCACATCCCTATTCACATGGAACTTCAAAAGTTGGCATTAGCTATTAATAGTAACAGTCGGTGTGCCTGGTGGAGGCAGCAACAGACACAAGTGAGAAGGAACATGTCCTGATCGCGTGACGGGGTAATTGAGTGAGTGCCATGCAGATGCATATGTGAGCCTGAGAACAGATAGGCAGTGAGTCTGTCAATACATCAGTGAGCCTGAGAATACATAGGCAGTGAGCCTGAGAATACATAGGCAGTGAGCCTGAGAATACATACGCAGTGAGCCTGAGAATACATAGGCAGTGAGCCTGAGAACACATAGGCAGTGAGCCTGAGAATACATAGGCAGTGAGCCTGAGAATACATAGGCAGTGAG
>WLWD01000588.1_pt1 | contig 14253 bp, 5 predicted proteins | sample 6712731 | NCBI WGS metagenome assembly WLWD01 (sample SAMN12718690, study PRJNA576275) | sponge metagenome | isolation source: marine sponge | host: Mycale hentscheli | place: New Zealand: South Island, Marlborough, Capsize Point | collected 2014-11-01
AGATCAAACACACTGAGAAGAAGCTTAGCTCGAAGTTGCTTTTCCCCTTGACAAGTCTTTAATGACACTTTCAGTGACTCTATTTTACTTATCACCGGTTGTAAAATAGTTTTCATATCAGGCTTAACTGGTCCTAACCAAATTCCACCTAAAAGAAGGTAATCTGCATCCATGCGAAGATGTGGAGGTAAACTTGAAATGCACAGTTCAACTGGCCACAATGAAAGACCTGTAAAAAAAGGATCTATATTATATTTTTTTAATTAACTAAATGACATTGAATATTGTTGTGATTAACTCTAATTGACTGAGTCTGCTAAAAAATTTATAGAATTTTTTTTTTTATGTGTACGTGTACAAATGAACTTTAGAGTTAGTGTACCTGATGATTTAAAAAGTGGCACTCCATCTGAACAGAGAATGAGACCAGTATGCTCTGGCACAGACAGAAAATTGCCAGGCTCCATTAACTTTTTATACTCTTCCCCATCTTGAATATCTTTGATGTAATTCGAATGATGTTGTCTGGTGAATGGATATTGAACCATTTCCCAGTTTTCTGAGATATATACACATTTTACTATGATAATATGTATATAATAACCAAATATTGTAACATTTACCTGAAAAAAATGTTGAGTAGCTGATTTTCAAAAGGTAATATACTAAAATAACTGATACTTGCCTTCAGTTTCTTACACTTATTATTAGAACATTTTTTCTGAATCTCTTGTTTGCAATGAGAACAAAAGTGTAAAGTTTTGACATCATTTGAGGTACCAAACTTCTGTTTTAGCTTATAGAGGGATGTCGGGCATGATTCTGAGGAAGGGCAGTGGATTTTGATAAGGTCAATGAGTTGGCTGATTGCTGCATCGGTTAAGTGATTAAAAATAGCATACTGGTATATACTAAGCCAACTGGCTTCTGTGCTTAGTGGTGCTCCAAGAAAGAGAGGATTTGTTTCAGTTCCTAAAAGTTAAAAGTGAATCATTACGGTTATGTTAAAAGCAAAGATTCAGTGTTCATACCTGTTTTTGATGAACATTGTTCTCTAGTATTACAACCATTACCATCATTGCTACCAACACCACCATCACCATCATCACCATCACAACTGTCATCACCACCATCACCATCACTACCATTTACACCACCATCACCACCACTACCATCAGCACCATCATCATCATCACCATCACTACCATCACCATCAGCACCACCATCACCATCAATACCATCATCATCACCACCATCACCATAATCATCACCACCATCATCATCACCACCATCATCATCATCATCACTATCATCATCATCACTATCATCATCACCATCATCATCATCACCACCATCATCATCACCATCATCATCACCACCACCATCATCATCACCACCATCATCATCATCATCATAATCACCATAATCATCACCACCATCTTCATCACCACCATTATCATCATCATCATCATCACTATCATCATCACCATCATCATCATCACCACCACCATCATCATCATCACCACCATCATCACCACCACCACCATCAACATTAATATTCCTAGCACTATCAGTGCAACTATCACTGTCATTCTCATCATCATGTTTATCACCACTACTGTCTGTTTTCCTCATAAGTTTTCTCCTTTTGATATATCCTTCACATTCTGCATCTAATTGTTCTACAACAGGTAATATTTGTAAGTATTGTGGTCCCAAATCACTGCAGTTACCTGCATCCCACCAGATGGTTTGACGAGGTACTGTGACTGAAGGATCTCGACAGTATTGTTTTCTATGCTTGGATGCTATGGAAGAGTCACCTTCAATAATAATCTTATCCAAAAACAGCTACTTAATTCTTTTTTAATATGCTTCTATTCTATCAATGATTTTTTTTTACTTACTTGGACATTTTTCCACTTTTTTACATTTTTTTGCATCTTCCGATGGTAGCCTTTGCAATTTTTTAAGTCTCCAAGCAGTTGTTCTTGGGATTCTTGCATTTTCACTTCTACAATACTCCCTATACCTCTTTCGACCTTCCATTGTTGTGTAATAAGTGTAGTGCTCTTAATTATTCCAATCACATGATCCAACTACAACAATTTTACAGCTGCAAATACAGCTGATACTTTAGGGAAAAAATGGCTGAAACAAGTAAGAGAGCTAGGAAACCTACCAAGAAAGTGATGACCAATGCTCTGGTAAAGCCAGCAAAAGAATGCAACAGTAAGTTAATGAATAAAGATAGATAATTTAGATTAAAGTGCATGAAGTACCTAGTGGTCATTGTGGGGTTGCCACTTAGAGTAGCTAACCAAGGTAGGATATGTGGTTTACCACAACCACTAGCTGCAGCTAGCTTGGACTGATGGTCATTCTCTGAAGCTTACACTTGGTAGTTATAATTACATGGTAGTTTTTAAGGCCAAGTTGCTGAAAAGCTACATTTTTGCTACAAAAGAAATGATTGTACCCTTTTTGCACTCTACATGCCCTTTTATTATATAAATGTTTAACGTAAATGCCATCAATTTCTAAGTTACTGAACACCTTTTTGAACAGCTATTAAAGGTATCGAATATTTCTAGAGTGGTGTAGGGTTTTGTCCAGCCAAGACAATAGGACACACGTGTGTCATTCCAAACAATTGGAAACAGAAGTGTATGATTATGTCAGCACGGATGACTTGAAGGTTGGCGGTGAGGTAATCTGGAGGTGCAAAGGACGGCCGTACACTGTACAAATACAAAATATATTTGGTATGTAACTATATGTATAATGTGTTGCATTTACTAAAATTAAATTTCTTTTAAGATACTAAAGATGAGGCTGAACGGAAGGAGAAGCCAAGACAGTGCTATATTGAAGACAGTGAAAGTGAAGAAGATGGGTCACCTCCACCCTCCAAAATGGTACATAATATGTTGTACAGTATGGCTACAATTTTATAGTTGTGATTACGTAGCTTAAAACATACATTGAGGATGAAATGGAAGAGGAAGTAGATGCCAATACAAGCTCCTTCAAGTCTTCATCAGAGGTCAGTAGAATTCAATTTATGCCCTTCATTACTGCCAGTTATAATCTTATATTTCTACTGGTAACAGTTCTCAATGGGAAGTGCAGCAGAAAAACTACTTACGAAGAAAGATGTAAGATTTTTTTCCTTCTGGTCTTTAGCTGTTTGTTTTATGTAGTGTTTCTTGTAGACACCATGGTTTGAAAAAGTCATAAAAAGATTAGAAGAACTGACGACATTGGTCAAGGAATTAGACAAAAAATGCAACTTGCTGCTGAAGGAACAGTCGAACAGAAGTATTACAGAAGTAAGAAGTATAATTATATATATATTATATATCAACAGGTAATAAGTTAGTCAATTAATGAAGGTATTTGGACAAATGAAGTGTTCGAAACACCATTACAATTATTAATAATAATTTGATTATGATGGTGACTATGGTGATTACAATTGGATTGAAATTATTGCACTGTATGAATTACAAAGGCTTCTTTTAAACTGATTTTTGTATAATTAAGTATTAAGCATTCTAGGATAGGAGATTTAATTTATTTTGGCAGCATGGGGTTTACGGAGATATGATGGTAAATTATTAAATATTTGCACGATAGTCTCAAGTAACACTGCGAGATAAGTAATTCTAATGTAAGGACTCAAAATGTTATACTGAGACATGCAGAACCACATTTATAAATACTCTATATAAAGCACACTTCATTTTTTCTATTATTATTATATCATTACAGGCTAATAGTTGCACTGATGATAGTACATGTGTGAAAGAAAAGAAAGAAGTAAAGCAGAAGTTCATTTCAGTAAGTTAATTTACTAGAAGTATAATGTTTCTTTTATTTCATTACAAAAATATGTTTTATTCAGTTTTATTTTCTTATTATTTTATTATCAATATTTAGTGATGTGTTTTAGCACAAATGGCAAGCGAGAACTGAAAATGCCTTTTAAAATAGTATTCTTCTTAGTTAAATTTACACACACATGTTCATTGATATAGCAGCACCAGACTTAAATTGTATTCTCTTCACAACTTGACTATCGGACAATTGATTTTTCAAGAGGTAAGCAATCAAGACGATGGTATGGGTAAGGATTGCTAAATGAAGGATTCTGCTTAAACTAGCTGCCTTTCTAAAGTATGCTCCTTTGAAATGCTCTATTGTACAAGAGCTCTAGTAAATAAAGCATTGTATTGCATTTTCTTATTGCTTTGACTATTGAACAGTACATTTTCAGTGCATTAAAAAAAAACGAACTCCGCTAAGTTTGTATTTGTAAGGCTGGTATTATATCAAAGTATTTTCTCCTAAATTTCTTGCACCCGCGCTAATGTTTACATTTTAAACTTACCTCCGGGGTTGACTCGCATTGACTTCTTTGAACTTTGCCATATACATATATATATATATATATCACAATTGAGACTCGTTAGTGAGAGTCTTGCTTTGCTCGCCCAATTATTATTTTTATTATATTTAGCATTTCATTGTATGTTTTAAATTCAGTGGTCCTCTAAGTTTCTTAATGAACTTTTGTATAACGAACAGTTAGTAGATTTTTGACTTAGATATATGTACTGACAAATTGCATAGGGATGTAACAAAATTTTTGCACACACATGCACACACACATACACACAAGTCAAATTAAGTAAATTTATTAGGCATATATATGCTGAATTCTTAAATAAATAAGCCACTTTGATTTTTTAAACTCTATGGATAGACTCAATACAATTTCCATAGCTGTTACAATTCTTTGAATAGTAGCAAAGGTATTAGAGTATAACAGCATGGAAAGCTGTGGTATTGGGGATTAATAACAAGAGTTGAGAGAGAATTTTTACAAGGTAAGCCAAGTGAAATTTCTTGCCACTAAGTGCTATTAATACCACCACAGTTTTCCATGCTATCATAAGTTAATACTATAGCCAAAGATAACAGTTCATTTCTGCAGTTAAGAAAAACCGTAATCTTGGTTCTGCTATTACTCATACTTTTCTTACTATTGCTGAATAGCGTTCCCCAGGAAATTTGCTGGGATATTGCAGCAAGGTCACGAAGAGATCACTGTGACCAATAAGATCATTATTTCAGTTTTCCAAATATCACCACACTTTTTTTGTATTATAAAATGCCTTGGTTATGTTAGACTTATATATATTCAGTCATGCCTACCTAAAAAATCATCCATATTGAATGAATTAAATGTATTGCTAAAATATTGTAAAAATGTTATTTTACCTATATAGTTGTTCCACACAATATTTTATTTACTATTTCAGAGTAAGGGTGTCCATTTGTTAAACCTAAGAGGTAGCACTCCCGACAAGTATTGCTTGTCACTAATGGATGCCCTATTTGAAGATCAGGAACTAGCAAGCAGCTGCTTTGGAACAGTGAAATCATGCAAGCCACCACTTGCAGCAGAAAAAATGCAACTGATTGAAGGTATAAAGTAATAATGATGTTAAAGTATCATAATGACTGCTTTATAACTATTTACAGAATGTGTTGATGAGAGATTTGGGGAAGGGACTTACAAGAGAAACTTCCCTGCTCTTCAAAAGAAATGCAATCAGAAATGTTTGGATACTGGGAAGAGATTAAAACGCATGCAGCCATCAGCCATCAAAGAAAATTTATCTTAACATTATTTCCGCAAACATAACATTCTATGCTTATCTGTTTGATATTATATGACCTTATGTGATCTTGATGGATCTTTATCCTTACAAGATTTCTATAAATTTTATGTTTATAAGATCTTCATTTGCGAGTTCTTATACGATCTTAAGATGTTCTTATAAGATCTTCAGAAGTTCTTATAAGATCTTCAGAAGTTCTTATAAGATCTTTGCAAGTTCTTATAAGATCTTCAGATGTTCTTATAAGATCTTCAGATGTTCTTATAAGATCTTTGCAAGTTCTTATAAGATCTTCAGATGTTCTTATAAGATCTTCAGATGTTCTTATAAGATCTTCAGATGTTCTTATAAGATATTCAGATGTTCTTATAAGATCTTTGCAAGTTCTTATAAGATCTTCAGATGTTCTTATAAGATCTTCAGAAGTTCTTATAAGATCTTCAGATGTTCTTATAAGATCTTCAGATGTTCTTATAAGATCTACAGATGTTCTTATAAGATATTTGCAAGTTCTTATAAGATCTTCATGAGATCTTATAAGATCTTCATGAGATCTTATAGGATTCTAAAGTATAATTGATGTGTTCTATAGGATCTGATAAGAGCCTACAAGATATTATAAGATCTTAAAAGATCTTAAAGGATCTTATATAAGATCTTATAAGCTTTTGAAACATTTATGTCCAATAATCTTATAAGTTCTTATCTTACATAGGAACTTACAAGATCTTATTTAAGTTCTTACAGGATTTTTTTGCTGGGTGAGTGAGTGTGGAGTTAGTTTGTGAGTGGGTGTGGTGTCATTTCATTAGTTCATGAGTGGGTGTGGAGTCATTTCATTAGTTCGTGAGTGTGTGTGGAGTCATTTCATTAGTTCGTGAGTGAGTGTGGAGTCATTTCATTAGTTTGTGAGTGGGTGTGGTGTCATTTCATTAGTTCCTGAATGTGTGTGGAGTCATTTCATTAGTTCATGAGTGAGTGTGGAGTCATTTCATTAGTTTGTGAGTGGGTGTGGTGTCATTTCATTAGTTCCTGAGTGTGTGTGGAGTCATTTCATTAGTTCGTGAGTGTGTGTGGAGTCATTTCATTAGTTCGTTGAGTGTGGAGTCATTTCATTAGTTCGTGAGTGTGTGTGGAGTCATTTCATTAGTTCGTGAGTGGGTGTGGAGTCACTACATTAGTTCATGAGTGAGTGTGGAGTCATTTCATTAGTTCGTGAGTGTGTGTGGAGTCATTTCATTAGTTCGTGAGTGGGTGTGGTGTCATTTCATTAGTTCTTGATCGAGTGAGTGTGGAGTCATTTCATTAGTTCATGAGTGTGTGTGGAGTCATTTCATTAGTTCGTGAGTGAGTGTGGAGTCATTTCATTTGTTCGTGAGTGTGTGTGGAGTCATTTCATTAGTTCGTGAGTGTGTGTGGAGTCATTACATTAGTTCATGAGTGAGTGTGGAGTCATTTCATTAGTTCGTGAGTGTGTGTGGAGTCATTCATTAGTTCGTTGAGTGGGGTGTGGAGTCATTTCATTATGTTCGTGATGTGTGTGGATCATTTCATTAGTTCGTGAGTGGTGTGGGTGTGACTCATTTCAATTAGGTGAGTGTGTGTGGGTTCATTTTCCATTATTCGTGAGTGAGTCTGGAGTCATTTCATTCGTTCGTGAGTGTGTGTGGAGTCCATTTCATTAGTTCGTGAGTGGGTGTGGAGTCATTTCATTAGTTTGTGAGTGGGTGTGGAGTCATTTCATTAGTTGTGAGTGGGTGTGGAGTCATTTCATTAGTTTGTGAGTGGGTGTGGTGTCATTTCATTAGTTCATGAGTGAGTGTGGAGTCATTTCATTTCAGTTCGTGAGTGTGTGTGGAGTCATTTCATTAGTTCTTGAGTGGGTGTGGAGTCATTTCATTAGTTCGTGAGTAAGTGTGGAGTCATTTCATTAGTTTGTGAGTGGGTGTGGTGTCATTTCATTAGTTCATGAGTGAGTGTGGAGTCGTTTCATTAGTTTGTGAGTGAGTGTGGAGTCATTTCATTAGTTCGTGAGTGTGTGTGGAGTCATTTCATTAGTTCGTGAGTGGGTGTGGAGTCATTTCATTAGTTCGTGAGTGGGTGTGGAGTCATTTCATTAGTTCGTGAGTGTGTGTGGAGTCATTTCATTAGTTCGTGAGTGTGTGTGGAGTCATTTCATTAGTTTGTGAGTGTGTGTGGAGTCATTTCATTAGTTCGTGAGTGAGTGTGGAGTCATTTCATTAGTTCGTGAGTGGGTGTGGATTCATTTCATTAGTTCGTGAGTGTGTGTGGAGTCATTTCATTAGTTCGTGAGTGGGTGTGGAGTCATTTCATTAGTTCGTGAGTGGATGTGAAGTCATTTGATTAGTTCGTGAGTGTGTGTGGAGTCATTTCATTAGTTCGTGAGTGTGTGTGGAGTCATTTCATTAGTTCTTGAGTGGGTGTGGAGTCATTTCATTAGATCGTGAGTGAGTGTGGAGTCATTTCATTAGTTTGTGAGTGGGTGTGGAGTCATTTCATTAGTTTGTGAGTGGGTGAGGAGTCATTTCATACCTCTGAGCCATTAAAAAAATGTATTCAGACTAACCTGGATTGGTCTACCAGTTAGCTGATGTATTGTGCATAGCTAATAGTTCTAATTTATTATTCCAATAGTTCGTGAGTGGGTGTGGAGTCATTTCGTTAGTTCTTGAGTGGGTGTGGAGTCATTTCATTAGAACGTGAGTGAGTGTGGAGTCATTTCATTAGTTTGTGAGTGGGTGTGGAGTCATTTCATTAGTTTGTGAGTGGGTGTGGAGTCATTTCATTAGTTCGTGAGTGGGTGTGGAGTCATTACATTAGTTCATGAGTGAGTGTGGAGTCATTTCATTAGTTCGTGAGTGGGTGTGAAGTCATTTCATTAGATCGTGAGTGAGTGTGGAGTCATTTCATTAGTTCTTGAGTGAGTGTGGAGTCATTTCATTAGTTCGTGAGTGGGTGTGGAGTCATTTCATTAGATCGTGAGTGAGTGTGGAGTCATTTCATTAGTTCGTGAGTGGGTGTGGAGTCATTTCATTAGTTCGTGAGTGTGTGTGGAGTCATTTCATTAGTTCGTGAGTGGGTGTGGAGTCATTACATTAGTTCGTGAGTGAGTGTGGAGTCATTTCATTAGTTCGTGAGTGTGTGTGGAGTCCTTTCATTAGTTCGTGAGTGGGTGTGGAGTCATTTCATTAGTTCGTGAGTGGGTGTGGAGTCATTACATTAGTTCATGAGTGAGTGTGGAGTCATTTCATTAGTTTGTGAGTGGGTGTGGTGTCATTTCATTAGTTCATGAGTGGGTGTGGAGTCATTTCATTAGTTCGTGAGTGTGTGTGGAGTCATTTCATTAGTTCGTGAGTGAGTGTGGAGTCATTTCATTAGTTCGTGAGTGGGTGTGGAGTCATTTCATTAGTTCCTGAGTGTGTGTGGAGTCATTTCATTAGTTCATGAGTGAGTGTTGAGTCATTTCATTAGTTCATGAATGCTTGTTAGGTGCACATATGCATGTGCTACTCTGCCACTTGCATGTCAAGTACACATGTGCATGTTGCTACTACGTCACATGCATGTCAAATACACATGTGCATGTCGCTACTATGCCACATGAATGTCAAGTAGATGTGTGCATGTGCTACTATGTCACATGCATGTCAAATACGCATGTGCATATTGCTACTATGCTACATGCATGTCAAATACACATGTGCATATTGCTACTATGCCACATGCATATCAAACATTGGTTCTTGAGTGTGTGTGGAGTCATTTCATTAGTTTGTGAGTGGGTGTGGTGTCATTTCATTAGTTCATGAGTGAGTGTGGAGTCATTTCATTAGTTCGTGAGTGGGTGTGGAGTCATTTCATTAGTTCGTGAGTGGGTGTGGAGTCATTTCATTAGTTCGTGAGTGGGTGTGGAGTCATTTCATTAGTTCGTGAGTGAGTGTGGAGTCATTTCATTAGTTCGTGAGTGAGTGTGGAGTCATTTCATTAGTTCGTCAGTGTGTGTGGAGTCATTTCATTAGTCCGTGAGTGTGTATGGAGTCATTTCATTAGTTCGTGAGTGTGTGTGGAGTCATTTCATTAGTTCGTGAGTGTGTGTGGAGTCATTTCATTAGTTCGTGAGTGTGTGTGGAGTCATTTCATTAGTTCGTGAGTGTGTGTGGAGTCATTTCATTAGTTCGTGAGTGGGTGTGGAGTCATTTCATTAGTTCGTGAGAGGGTGTGGAGTCATTTCATTAGTTCGTGAGTGTGTGTGGAGTCATTTCATTAGTTCGTGAGTGGGTGTGGTGTCATTTCATTAGTTTGCTTGACTGTAAAGTTACGCTGTACTCTTAAAAAACAGCAACAGAACATGTAGATTCCACTCCTGCTCATTCTGATTTGGTCACAGTTATATACAAAAGCAAGTTTTACAATGATGTTTGAATGCACAGAATTTATTGCAATCAACATGTCAAAGAGAAATGAATACGCAGTGTAATGTACATGGATGACGTGTCAGTGGGTGGTTCTATGGAAAATGTGTTTCATGACTTGGAGATTGGCAGAGCTGCAGAGTGTCTTGTCCTTTCTTTGTGAACCCTACTAAGTGGGAAGTTATTTGCAGGGACCACTCAGTAAAGGGGCCACATCATTGTAGCTTTACCTGATGTGTTGGCTGTGAATCCCGACACGTGCTTTTTTATTAAGGAGATTGAAATGATGATTGTAGAAAGTTTTTGGTAAAGGATTACCACATCAATATAACGAATTGGCAAAAGTTAATGTCACTTTTGTTGTTGTATTTATGCAGAGCAAGTGTTATCCTCCATGCTAGGAATAGCTACTAATTTGGATGGTTCAGAAGGAATTCTGTAAGTAAGTATAAAATATCATATTATATATGAAATGGTCCAAAAAAACAGGTGGCTAATTTTTGTATTACTTGCCAAAGAGGGTGGTCTATGGTTGGGAATGACAAGTAGTCTTAGAACACAGTTTAAAAGTGGTCTTATGTGACAGGTGGTCGAATCCAGGTGGTCTCAGGGAGGACCACTGTAGTTATTTCAATAGTTACCATAAAAATATGTCTTTCATTGTTACTATGTAGTTATGATTGGCCTTACCCAAACACCAAACATTAACATTATTTATTTATTTATTGTTTTACACAACACACCTTTATTATTTCTATTTCATTTAATACTTAATATTATTAGCATACAAGCTGAGTCACTTCCTGTATCATTGGAGCATGCTCATTCATTATGCTGAATCATTCTCAATTCACACTTTAGTCACATGCCACATTTTTGTTCTTGACGAAGGTGACAATTGAAAGGTTACATGGAAGTTTGTATCTTTGGTAATCTGTGGCAATAGCTTTGCTAGTTTTGCCTATCCTGCCTTTTTTATGGTAGTGAGCAGTTGAGAGGCCTATCAACACAAACAAGAAAACAAAATATCAAGTTGGGCACAGCTACAAAGGCTAGCTGCTCAGCTCAATCTCTGCTAGCAGAGTGGTGCTTAGCTTGTGAGCCTTACAAACTCACAAACAAGTATAAATATCTAATTTAGTCTGCATTGCAAATACTTTTTAATTTTAATATCATAAGTAAATACATCAAAATGTTTTATGTTCTCAGATAAAGCTGACTGAATGTGGCAGTATCCGTGGCTCTTCAAGGATGAGGTGTTGTTGAAAGATAGAACAATCATCAGATTCCGAACTAATTAAACTTATATTTGAACATCTGAGTCATATCATTATAGTAATGTATGTAATATTTACCCAAATTTAAAGTGTTTATATTCACATGGCACAATGGTACACTGTAATAGAGCGCAGCACTACACCCTTGAAGGGTCTGCATGGGTGTAGCATGACACCAGTATTAAACATAAATTGATAGTTTGCAATGTTAATAAGGTGCATTGTAAGCATGATATTGATCATGATTGAATTACGTAAAGTATTTCTGAAGAACAGGGTAAGATTATGAAATCGAAGTCACTTGAGAAAGTATTAGTTATCAAAGAGGCCCTATAGTAGAAGTACAAGACTATTTTATCACACACCACAACTACAACCTACTGAGTCTCATCTTTGATGAGCAGGTCCTTCAGTCCTGAACAGCACTGTCTTACTTAATAGCAATGTACATTAGCCTGATGTAGTAATTGATGTGTAATGTGTATTCAAAACCAGCACAGAATTGAAGCAAAGTATCCTTGAATTAAAATATTTTGATTATTCAAGGCTCTCTCCCCATGGCTTCTGTTGTAATAATTCTATTATTTTGAACTGTTCACACATTAAAAAAATACTAATAGCTAGGAGTCCTACTACTGAAAAGAGCTTCAGCATGGAGTTGAAACATTGGGTATAGTCCAAGTTTAAAAGTTTATTAAAAAAGAAACAGTATTAGTAAGAATTATAAGTTAAAACAAAAAACATATTATTAAGAAAAATAGTAGCACAAGACGAGACCTTGAAGAAAAAATGGTATTTAATGAATAAAAGTTTGAACTAAATTCATGTAATGATAATTAAAACTGAGCCACCCACCCTCTCCTCAACCTCATCCCAACACTCACTAACATAAGGCAAAAATAGTGTGGGCACACCCACATGAAGAAATTAGAAGAAGAAGGAACGTGTGTGTGTGTGTGTGTGTGTGTGTGTGTGTGTGCGTGCGAACATTAAGTGTCTATGCTGCAGCAGTTGATCGTGTAGTCATATTATTATGTGGTCATGATTTATTTGTGTCAGTTGTGTTAATAGATGTAGGAGTGTAGTGTGCATGTGTGCATGTCAGTCTGTAGCAGAGCAGGAACTTTGCATCTTTTCGTGGGTGGAGTTTGGAGTTCTATAAAAACCCTGGCTCCACTTGTCATAGCAGTCTTGGTTGATGTCACTCAATTCGTTGTGTGTGTAATTTAATTTACCTTAAGACCTAACCTGAGGATTGGTCAGTGGTTCGCCGTGGGTAACTAGAGAGGACCTTGATTCTGGTGGCAGCAACTATTTTGCTGTCATCAGGTGCAAGCCAAGCAGAGTGACAACTCTCCTGAGCAAGCCCACAAATAGTAATCAAATTATATTTTATTTGGATACTGCATAATATAGTTAAAACAATAACTGACAAATAAACAATTAAAATAATGGTTAAAAGACCATCAAGCAGTTATAAGATATTTCGAAAGATCATCAAGCAGAGTAGCTATTCTATGTAACAGATTCTGCATGAAAGACTTGGAGAAAAGTATTTATTAAACAGAATAATCATTCATACCACTTAAATTCTGAACACTAGTATTGCATGAAGAAACGGGAGTGCTGTAGCTAATTATAAACTCCATAGGATGTGTACAAGACTTCAGCTAATTAGTTACTTCTTGAAACATGAGAGCAGCACAATGAGGCACTGTTTAAAAATAATGTACTGAATATGATGTAAAACACTACTATGAAAACAACAACAACAACATACTAGATCAGATAACAAAGCAGAATATTAAAGTATAGATACATTGTTTTATGTCTTAGTTGTGTTATTGTTTTTTTTTTCTTTTCGGTAGAATTCTGTATTTCTTTTATACTAATGTATGCAGTACACATTCTGTGGAAGTTCACTACGAAGTATCTAACTTTATACTTCACAATTTAACAATTTATTTCGTCTTAGCAAACAAGACAAATAATACTTGTCACGGTGATAGACCAGTAACTACTGATTGCGCATAAAGAGGAAGAAAGGGTGTGGTCACATAGGTCCAAAATGCGCACGGCGGAACAACCCTCCCTACGAATGGTGTGGTGGTAGTAGGCTGCCATGTTTAGTGCTCACTTCCGCTAGAAGAATCGCGCGATATAACAGTAGCCTGGCTGACTCTCTTCTGTGCTGTCGAATGAACAATACATCTTGGTATTCTAATCGCGTGTTGAGTGGGACCTCATTCAGTTATCTCATAGCTCCCAGGAAAAGCTTATGAACGGTGCTGCAACTACTATACTGGATCTTTGAATTTGGTGAGCTATAAACATTTATATACATTATTATAGACAGGTAAGATTAAATCATTTGTATACAGAATAGTCCAATTCTAACTTAGGTTTTTACAACAATATTGTACATTTTTACACAAAACAAAAAAGTTAAGGAATATTGAGATGTAACTAAGGTCACTGTGGGCCTGGCTCCGTAGTGCGCAACGCTCACGACAAACTGGAGGTCAGCAATAAGCGCTGTCACCAGAGTTCAGCTAGAGAGCTGGGGTTCTTACTTTGAGCTTTAATAAAAAACTATGTTGGACTGAACTACTTCACAAAAACGTGGTGAGGGGTTTTTATAAGTCCACTCACCATACTGACCAATCAAAAATGATACAAGCAATCAACGACTCACTCAAATGACCAAATATGGACGTAACATAAACACCTGCAGGACACATGCATAATGGTGATCCACACTCAACTGTTCTAATTAAAACGCAACTGTTATACTATGACAGACACCCAACTGTTCATGCGCATGGCAAAAAGTCTATGCATCTTCTAACTTCC
>WLWD01001370.1_pt1 | contig 14246 bp, 4 predicted proteins | sample 6712731 | NCBI WGS metagenome assembly WLWD01 (sample SAMN12718690, study PRJNA576275) | sponge metagenome | isolation source: marine sponge | host: Mycale hentscheli | place: New Zealand: South Island, Marlborough, Capsize Point | collected 2014-11-01
TGTCAGTACTAGCTCTTTCACTCTAGACCTGTCAGTACTAGCTCTTTCGCTCTAGACCTGTCAGTACTAGCTCTTTCGCTCTAGACCTGTCAGTACTAGCTCTTTCGCTCTAGACCTGTCATTACTAGCTCCTTCACTCTAGACCTGTCAGTACTAGCTCTTTCACTCTAGACCTGTCAGTACTAGCTCCTTCACTCTAGACCTGTCAGTACTAGCTCTTTCACTCTAGACCTGTCAGTACTAGCTCTTTCACTCTAGACCTGTCAGTTCTAGCTCTTTCACTCTAGACCTGTCAGTACTAGCTCTGTCACTCTAGACCTGTCAGTACTAGCTCTTTCACTCTAGACCTGTCAGTACTAGCTCTTTCACTCTAGACCTGTCAGTGCTAGCTCTTTCACTCTAGACCTGTCAGTACTAGCTCTTTCACTCTAGACCTGTCAGTACTAGCTCTTTCACTCTAGACCTGTCAGTACTAGCTCTTTCACTCTAGACCTGTCAGTACTAGCTCTTTCACTCTAGACCTGTCAGTACTAGCTCTTTCACTCTAGACCTGTCAGTGCTAGCTCTTTCACTCTAGACCTGTCAGTACTAGCTCTTTCACTCTAGACCTGTCAGTACTAGCTCTTTCACTCTAGACCTGTCAGTACTAGCTCTTTCACTCTAGACCTGTCAGTACTAGCTCTTTTACTCTAGACCAGTCAGTACTAGCTCTTTCACTCTAGACCTGTCAGTACTAGCTCTTTCACTCTAGACCTGTCAGTACTAGCTCTTTCACTCTAGACCTGTCAGTACTAGCTCTGTCACTCTAGACCTGTCAGTACTAGCTCTTTCACTCTAGACCTGTCAGTACTAGCTCTTTCACTCTAGACCTGTCAGTACTAGCTCTTTCACTCTGGACCTGTCAGTACTAGCTCATTCACTCTGGACCTGTCAGTGCTAGCTCTTTCACTCTAGACCTGTCAGTACTAGCTCATTCACTCTAGACCTGTCAGTACTAGCTCTTTCACTCTAGACCTGTCAGTGCTAGCTCTTTCACTCTAGACCTGTCAGTACTAGCTCTTTCACTCTAGACCTGTCAGTATTAGCTCTTTCACTCTAGATCTGTCAGTACTAGCTCTTTCACTCTAGACCTGTCAGTACTAGCTCTTTCACTCTAGACCTGCTAGCTCTTTCACTCTAGACCTGGACCTGTCAGTACTAGCTCTTTCACTCTAGACCTGTCAGTACTAGCTCTTTCACTCTAGACCTGTCAGTACTAGCTCTTTCACTCTAGACCTGTCAGTACTAGCTCATTCACTCTAGACCTGTCAGTACTAGCTCTTTCACTCTAGACCTGTCAGTACTAGCTCTTTCACTCTGGACCTGTCAGTACTAGCTCATTCACTCTAGACCTGTCAGTACTAGCTCTTTCACTCTAGATCTGTCAGTACTAGCTCATTCACTCTAGACCTGTCAGTACTAGCTCTTTCACTCTAGACCTGTCAGTACTAGCTCTTTCACTCTAGACCTGTCAGGTCTTCCAGTATTTGGCTGCTTGCATGAAATAAAAATGGCAACATACTCAATAAATCAGTAAAATTATACACGGCAATCACAGTGTGTGGGCATGCATTGTCATTCTTAATTCAACTTACATCAGATGAAGTATTACTAATACTTGTACTAGTAGAGTATCCGATGTACTGCTTGGTCCTCTCAACAGAACTATCCTGAACTGCTAGTAACAGGTGAAGTTCATTTCGTACCTATTAAAAAAAAAGAAGGAATAAAATGTAATTGATGTACTAACTACATTTGTTAGAAAATCTTACCAATTCACATGCTATTCCTGAAGTACAGTCGAATATGACTGCACCTTCCAAATGTACAGCTGATATGTGAGCTTCTTGAAAGATGGGAGCAGCTAATTTGATTTTGTTCAGTAACGTTACAGCTACTATTGATGGAATATACCATACAACTTCAATACATCCTCCACGAATCTTGTCCAGAATTATATCAACGTCATCAAGTTCTATAGGCATTAGACTCCAGACCTCATGAAGATATTTTAAGGGTTGATCTGAAACTATTTTGCTATCCTCAATTTTCCAGGAGCAATGTTTCTTTATAGCTCTTTTATAAGAACTTGGGTCCCCCAATATAGTATCAGCATCTAGATTTTTTGTTATCCAATTACAAATTCGAGTGCATTGTTCATGACCAAGATAACGTTCCCGGTATATTTGTATTCTACTCTTTATATCCTCGTTACTGCTCAAAAAAGCGGAAGCTAAACCAAATAATCTTGCTGTTGCATTATAATGCCACAATTTATGATCATCGAATATTTCAAATACTTTATCCAAGGTATCTGAATCCATAATTTCTCTTCTCATACTCTTTACTTGATCTCTAAGATGAGCTTTAATATCATTTGTGCTAGTTTCTTTTTTTACTTTTTCTTGTAGTGCATCCCTGATACTTCTCTTTAAACAGCTGAACTCACTTATAATAGCGGCACTATTAGCATCAGCTAACATATCTGGATATGTAACTAGATACACACAATTCACCAAAAATGAAAGTATGAGAAGTACAAAATTGCTTTCTTTTTAACCCTTAATCCAAGAGTTTCTTACAAAATATAGATTTATATTTTAATTATTAAAAATTGTTACACATAATTTAAAAAAATATCAGCAAAGCTCTAAAAGACCAGGAATAACAGCAAAATGTATTCAGTGGAGGACAGGGTCAGCAGTGGTAAAATTAAATGTGAAAATTTAAGTTCTCATAATTTTAATATTTATCTCAAGAAAAAACAATTGAATTATTGTTTAATGCCCAGAATAGATAGAATTCATCATCCCCGATAATTTGATAGCAAATGTATGCAGCTACAATGTACAATACAGGCAAAAATTTAATTCTTCATTCCTAGAGAATCATTATTCACTACAATTCAACCGCAAGCTCTGTCTGTCACTACTGTTCTGGCCATGCCTGAACAGAAGATGGAATTGCTCATTGCATGTGTGACTGTTTATATTACTAATTGGCGAGCGAGCGAGACACTTACAGGGGTAACACAATTGAAAATCGGGGATGTTTGTGTATTTGTATATATGGACGTACGTATGTCATTTTGTACTTTGACCCTCCGTATTTTTGTGTTCGCTCCGCGTTCGACCCCGTCCCAAACTTCACTAAACAGAATCCTCCGGTTTAGCGACCATTACCCGTATTACCTTAGAAATTGAATTGTTTACCGCTTTGAATTGTTTTGCGGGTGCAGTTAAAACTCAAAAACTTATGGGAGCTTCACTTCTATTCGAGTTAGTGGCGTTGGTAAGTTAATACGCTAAGCTCTACTCAACAGCATTTACTATGTTCAGGACTTGACCTTTGGACAATGTTTTTATAAAATAGCGTAAAACAATACTGTTGGGCATTAGCCAAGTTAACTTACCACTTTGGCTAATTCAAATAGAAAATGGAACTCCTAAGTTTGTAAGATATAACTGCATTCACAAAAAACAAACAAACAGATATATCAGGCACAACCGAATTCAAAGGGGTAAACAATTGATGATAGGGTAAAGAACAATAAACTGAAGGATTCCAATTAGTGGAGTATGGGGGTGGGGTCGACCACCAAGCAAACACAAAAACCAGAGGGTCAAAGTACAAAATGACATACTTACGTCCACACATATGTATATACAAACTAGTGATGTGCTTGAGCACAAATGGTGAGCGAGCCTGATAGTTAGGTAACATAAAAATAAGTATTGTTACTATGTTTTAGCAGAATCCTCCGGTTTAGCGACCATTACCCGTATCACCTTAGAAATTGAATTGTTTACCGCTTTGAATTGTTTTACGGGTGCAGTTAAAACTCAAAAACGTATGGGAGCTTCATTTCTATTCGAGTTAGTGGCAGTGGTAAGTTAATACGCTAAGCCCTACTCAACAGCATTTACTTGAAAATTCATTGTCCACTAGACGAACCACGAAGGTAAGTCTTGCGTAGGTATGGTCAGTTGTGTGCAAGTATTGTGCGTTACAACTACTATTAAGAATGTCACAAAGAAAACTTTACATAACGTGACTTGATTTTGTTGCTTCTTTTTCAATTCAAACAGTTGCGGGTAACGGTTACTATGGCATTGAACTCCCTTTACCGCATATGTAATATAAAAACTCGACTTTATTTTAGTAGCTTGAGTGTTAGTTGTCATTTGTGCTCAAGCACACCACTATAGTATGTCCACGTTGAGTTGGCGCGACCACAAATGTGGCAAACGAGGAATGCACTTGGCGAAACCGGAGACCAATTAAGGTCACATGACAGTAGTAGCTCAAACGCGCGAAAACGTCGACGCCCACAGTAAAAACGGGGCGGGTCCAAGGTGCGCATTATTACCGTAAGTTTACTTGTTGAAATGAAAAAGAAGCTATGGCAGTTTCTTCCGCGGCTGTATTCAATATATGCCCAGTTATAACTAATCACTCGTATGTACGAGCTTCAAGTAGTGCACTAAAACTGGTTGAAGGTTGTGGAGGGTTATCTGGAGCTACAAAACTTAGAGGAAAGAAGCACAGGACTGCGGCTGAATGCCTCCTCAAGTAAGTCTGATTGTTGTGTGTTTAAGCGTGTATTTAAACTCTATTCTTACTTTCTTGGTGTGACGAATTTCTGAAGTATTCAACAGTAATGTGAAGAATCCAGCACATCACCTACACTTTAGCTATGGCCACACACATTCCAGTATTACTTTGTCCTTCACACTGAATCATTCATATCATTTTATTCATGATTTTACTATATTTTCTATCTACTTGTTAAATTTCAATTTTTTTTAAATTATACAAAAAAAAAGACAATTAATATAATTTTATAATGACATGTACAATATATTATATAATTTTATGATGACTTGAAATTGTGGTAGATACAAGCAGCAGTTGAATTTGGAGGGTGGTAAATAGCATCACTATAACCATAGAGAACTGTACCTATATAGACATGAGGAGTAATGGACAGCTAAAGCATTAATAGTGGCATATAGAGTCTATGATGAATTGTATATCTTATTATCTTGGTCGGCAAACAGTAAATTGGCTGAGTTTCTAAATAAATAGGCCCTATTTAAACGGGTAAGAAAATCTGAGTGGACAAGCAACCCGTGATACAAACGTACTGCTCTTGTTAAGTAGCCTTGAATAGCAACAAATTCCTGAGCCTAAAATGAACCAGAATGTCAAGCAGAAGGGTAGAAACGAAGTCACCAAACTACGACTGCTTTTTGTTTACAATTGTCTCTGAGGTACTGCGCACGTGTTTGGCCCGGTTTGAGCGCGTGACTAAATCCCGCCGCGTGTAGCGCAGGAAACGTGTGGTTTTATTTATTCCCATAGACTTTTCTATTGAGTTTTGAAATTGCACTTTCCCGCTGGCTCAGAAGTTTTTAAAGGGAATTTTCTGGACCGCTTCGGCACGAGCGTTCGAATGGTACAAACCCCGGAAGCGTAGCTACTTCCGTTCAAAAGTTATTAACGGTTTTTACCGCGCCAACTCAACTTGGACATACTATAGTTAGTACCTCTTGTGTTCGCTCTCATTAACACCTATTATATCTCATTCTCACCCTTACACTGTTACTCTCCATCTCTAGCCTGCTCTTTGTTGACATTGCTTGTTTTGTCTCATAGGGGCCCTGCTCTGCTCTGCCTATAAAAGGGTAGAGTGGAGCATCCTCTCTGGTTCTTATACTTGTACTACTACTACTACTACTGGTACTACTTTTGTCAGTTTTCTAATTCACTATTTGTCGCTTAGTAGCCTGAGAACATTGTGTCATTAGTGTGGGATTGTTCTGCCGTGGGTTCAGCAGGGTAACTGTGGGCAGTTGAGTCACTATTCTCCTGTCTCCCTGTAACATAGTGGACATTTCTACCGAGCGAGCTACATCGTTTTATACAAATACTACACAAAGAACTTTGTCTGGTGTATCAGCTGTTAGGTTTCTTAAATTAGGTTCTTCATCCTCTAATCACTGTTACAGGAGCTGGGAGGAGATGAACAGTCAAGTAAATTGCCGATAATATCGAGTAACTTGGCCGGTGGGATTACTTTGCTGCGACACTCACCGGTACAAAATGTTTTAAAATTATTATTTCATTAAAATGCTGAGATGCAATGAATAAGTCATTTCAAGCATGGATAAGACAAGATAAAAATATGTAAAAAAGCTAGTGCTAGCAATTACACTAAAAATATTCTGTAAGATTGTAACTTTAAGGTGAATGTACAGGCATAAGGGTTAAACATGAACCAGTAAATTGACTCTGACAATGCAAAAATATAAGCAATTATCATTGATTCAGTCATTCTAGGCCGAAATAATTATAATAATAGCACATTTTCTTGTTATAACAGCCAATATTATAATAATTAAAACTTAACAATTAAAATTTTGCTATCATTAATAGTAAATAGTAATTAAAACTTAAGAAGGTCATTCAACAGTGATCTGGAAGATGACAACAGCTTCCCAGCATTGAAAGAGGCATCAAACTATTGTACTGGACAGTTTACAGGTGCCGTCACATAGCAACACCTGGGCATTGTTAGTAGCACGCTTCAGCTGAAAAGATGCACATATCCACCACAAAAACACATCGCGCTTTCTACAAATTAGTGTCTGAAGTTGTTGTGCTTCACTTACCATAGCACATGTATGACTGGAGCAGGGTGGATGGTCAGTTTACTAATAATAATCTGTGCATGTATAAACGTAATGGTTTTAAGATCAATTCTCGTGCACTGCTCAGGAATAAAAGAATGACATGAGTTTGGCTAAGGCCATTAGTCAACCCTGGGCGGGGGAGGCCTTTACCATTAAACTGTGGTTTTACATTCTCATAATGCCTGCAACAGAAGAAAATGAAGCACAAACTGCCTTGTGAATACAGTTCACTCCACAGGAGTTGAAATAAAGGGGCACTGTGAATGTATAAGATATTTTATATCGTGTTAGGCTCAGATTTAGAGGATCTTGTGTTTCAGCATTGTCTCAAAAAGTACCCTGACTTATCGTTGCCCTCCTCCTTTGAAACATTACTTAAAATTTCATCTTCCCAGAGCAACCCTAAGGCAAAAGTAGTACCTTCAATAGGTTTCCTCTGTGTGGTGAAACCACTAGCAACTGTATAATCAACCCTCAGCGTGCATGCACGAGAGGGTTACAGTAGTTATTCTGTCTGTGTGTCATTAACCCTCAGTGCGCATGCGCCTGAGGGTATATAGTAGTCAACCTGTCATTCATTCATTCATTCAGTCAACAGGGGATCTCGAAGAGTACGGCTACCCAGGCTTTGAAAGCGACATCAAACTATAGCACTTCACAGAGTAAGTCCCTTTGCCAGATTTGTTAGTTTTGACTTAGTTTTCAAGAAAAAGCGAGTAGAATTTCAGTCCTACAATCGTACGTTACGGTAATGAGAACTGCCCCTTAAAAAACTTGCTTGTCACCAGCTTGCAGGTTGCAAATCACTTTTAAATAGCTAACAATTACATGCATTCAGCGTGAGGTGTTGCGTTGCATAGTTGTTGAGTGAGCAAATACCTAACCTAAAAGTCTCTGGTTTGAACCCTCGTAGACGCTTTTTTTTTTCTTTTTTTTTTCATCCTGTTTTTTTTTCTTTTGTCTTCTTGCCTTATTTTCCTCTTCCTACTGTTTTTATTTCTTTCCTACCTTTTCCTTTCATTTCCTCTTTCTTTCCTATACTGTTTTTCTTTCTTTCTTCTTCCTTTTTCTTTTCTTCCTACCTTTATCATTCATTCCTCTTTCTTTTGTCCCTCTTCATTGTCTTTTTCTCTTTCCTGCCTCTCTTCATGCCACTTCTCTTTCTTTTTTATGTTTCTACACTTTTCCTTTGTTATTATTTTCTTTATCGTACTAGCTAACTAGCGCTGAGGGTTTGCACTTCAGTGCTCTAGTTCATTCATTAACCCTCAGTGCGCATGCGCCTGAGGGTATATAGTAGTCAACCCGTCATTCATTCATTCATTCAGTCAACAAGGGATCTCGAAGAGTACGGCTACCCAGGCTTTGAAAGCGACATCAAACTATAGCACTTCACAGAGTAAGTCCCTTTAATGTGCCAGAATTTTTAGTTTTGACTTAGTTTTCAAGAAAAAGCGAGTAGAATTTCAGTCCTACCATCGTAGTTACGGTAATGGGAACCGCCCCTTAAAAACGTGCTTGTCACGTGAGCCAGCTTGCAGATTGCAAATCACTTTATTATACTAGCTAACTAGCGCTGAGCGTTTGCACTTCAGTGCTCTAGTTCATTCATTCATTCAACAACGGATCTCGAAGACGACGGCCTTCCAGGCTCTGAAACGATGTAGAGATAGAGAAATTTGCAAAGTAAGTCCCTTTAATGTGCTAGAATTTTTTGTTTCGACTTAGTTTTCAAGAAAAAGCTAGTCGATTTTAGCCGTTCGTACGATCGTTGTGCTAGTGCGCTACCAGTAACGCCCCTTTACCGCACGTTATAATCACGTGAGCTGAAAAGTGCAGCTAGAGAGTAGCCTGCGGGCTTGTACTGCTGTTGCAACCGCGGAGCTGATCTGTTTTAACCTAGAGGCGTTCCCTTCGCTCCGTTGTTTACTTCTTTCTTTGTATCGTCGTAAGTAGCAACTGTCTGTGTGTAAATGCTAAAGGCTTGAAATGATTTTTAACAGACGTTCGCTTCTACTGCTGATCTCTGCAACGGAGAGGGGTTTTAACTGATTGAGGTTATCTGGTGAACATACGCTGAGGGTTCGCACCTCCTGGTGCTTCATTACACAAGAAATCAACCCCTGCCAAACACTGCTGTATTCTAAAACTGTCCAGAGCTCCACAACTACTGTTTGGAAGTTCAGGAGAAGATTCACTACCTGTATAATGCAATACAGTGGTAGAGCTCCCTGAAATAAACTCTAATGAACCATCATTAAGTTTTAGCTTACTAACTGAAGGTGGGGTAGCCTCCTGTCCAAGTGTTAAGACTCCACTGGAGCCTTCTTTCGAAACAAAGTGCCCTTAAAGCTTCAGGAACACCTTTCAGCTTTTTTTTGCCTCCAATAATGGCGGGTATGACTGGAAATCCAAGAGACAATGGTACAATACTCACACAAAGGTCAATGACAAAAGTTTTCTCGAAATACAATAAACGGGGAATAGGCGGGGTTTCAAACTAGCAGCTAAAAAAAAAAAGGCATAGCTTTGAGACTATTGCATGCACTCTACATCTTACTACCGGCTGAAAGTTTACCGCTACATCAAGTAGAGTAGCCAAGGATTCTGACAAGACTGGTTGTGAGATGCTACTTAACCCTTAAGGGTGTTTTTCCAAACAGCTAAAATGGGTAGGCTTACTATTTCTGTCATAGCAAGCTAAGTACATAACCAAAAAATAAAACAAAAATATCAGTAGGTTCACAAAATCATACTTTTTCATGATCTTTGTAACTCGTGAGGGGATATTACCCCTTCCCCTAATTAAATTGTTTAATTTAAAAACTTCTGGTTATTTTTATATTATAATATTTATCTCAACAAAGCTTTAACAAAAATTTAAACTAATACTACCAATTGAAAGAGCATGGTTTTTCCTTCAGTTGGATACATAATAAGTGTATGAAACATTTAGAAATAGGTAGCTACTATGTTAACTATTGTTACAGTCATGTTGTTATCTTGCTTTGCAGTAAAAGTGATCAAAGAAGTATCTCGTTATTTCCAAAGAATTAGTTGAAGTTCATCACAATTGCTAGAAAAGAAAAAATCTATGATTGACAAATTCTATGATTTATTTAAATTTCATCTAAACACTCACACTGTTGTTCATCACTAGATATTTTATTTACATTCCATTCCAAGTCACCACTTTCACTAACCACTGAATGACCATGCTCACTATTGGATAAATACGTTTTACTGTCGAAAGTACCAGCTTCTATAGCTCCTGCAGAAGCATGTCCATGACTTAGCTCCTCTATTTCGCTATCACTGGAGTCCAAATGGAACGAATCTTTCTGTAAATTAGTGATAAAGTCGACAGCCGCGGCCTTCTTTGTCGGCGATTTTCAACTTTTTCAATAAAATATTTTTATTCTATTTAGACGAATGGAAAGCAATCATTACGTACTCTCAAATACGTAGAAAATGATGGCGCTAGTAAAAATGTGCTATCGCGCTTAAAAATATTTTAGAAAATTTCACCGCTAAAAGCGGCTGCTGCATGCAAAATTTAATTGCGTATACGGAGTACGCCACTAAGTATACGGAAACGTTAATTATACCGGAAGTGGCAATTGAATTTATGTTTTCTCGATTTCTGGTTCAATTGCTTCCCTGAAGAAGGCAGCCCAGTTCAACTGCCAGTTTCTCTGTGCATCGAAGGTTTTACCCTCCAGCACTAAGTAGAGGTGAATCGTATCTTGCTATTAGAAAAAACCTCAATTTTTTTTTGTTTGTGCTATAAGGTCCCTTTTCCTAGACCCACTCAATTCTGTCTAATTTGGAATTGGCCAACCCATCAGTTGGAAGTGCTGCCATTGAAGTTGACCTGCTGATAGGTTCGGACTACTACTGGGAACAGTCACTGGAAGGATCAGTAGTGAGCAAGACGGTCCTGTTGCCATGGAGACTAAATGGGATGGGTTTGGTCAGGCCCAGCCCCTGAGGCCGAATCTGCATGTAGTCTGCTGACAACTCACACACTGAGGGTGGATGCTCATGAGGAGGATATGAGGCTGGATGACACCTTGTTCATTCAAATCACTAGGAATATCTGGATCCAGTCAATCTGTCCACCAGGACTACATTGCACTTCAAGATGCCACTATGAAGTCCATCTGCCATGGAGGAAGCCACGTTGCATTCTCCCAGATAACTACCAGCTCAGCCTTGAACGTCTGCAGAGTTTGATGTGCCGGCTTCGATGGACACCTGACATATTCAGAGTATGTTTTTGTCATTCAGAAGCTTGGAATAATTCAACTGAGTTGCAGAGTCTGACATTGAAGTGGTGGGTCAAGTTCACTACTTACCACATCATGCCGTGGTTAAGTGACGTAAGGAAACCACAAAAATCAGAGTGGTGTATGATGCATCTGTGTAGTGTGGGGAGGACTATCTCTCAATGAGTGCCTCTTCATAGGATCTAGTTTTGACAAGAAGATCTTGAACATACTCTTGAGGTTTCGTTCATATCTTATTGCACTGAGCAGAGGAAGATCATGAAGCCTTGAGGTTCCTGTGGGTGGATGACACTAATAAGCCTGACCCGAATATCCGGGTTTATCGATTCTCTCGAGTTGTATTTGGGGTGTCCTCAAGCCCATTCCTGCTCAACGCCACAATTGACCATCACCTGAAGCAGTTCTTTGACTCTATGCCTGACTTGGTCGCTCTCCTGCGCCCATTTATGTGGATTATATTGTACGTGGCACAGTAAATGTGAATGAAGCCATGCAATTGTATGAGGAGTCCAAGGGGGGTTTGCAAATGGGTGGTTTCAACCTAAGGAAGTTTGTAACCAATGTGCCATGGATATTGATGACCTGGAGAAGATTGCTCCCACTTTCAACATGAACTCAGAAAATACTGATGAGGTGACTTACTCTACTTGGAGGAGGCCAGCTGATGAATCCAACTGACCAGAAGGTCCTTGGCTTGATGTAGAATGTTTTGATAGATTGCCTAGTATTTAGTGTGCAGGAGATAGGAGTTCTTGCTGACATGGAGACCCGACAAAGAGAAAGGTTACCAGCACACTCGGCAAGTGTTTTGATCCTTTAGGAGTTCTTTTTCCTGTGGTGATCAGGTCCAAGATATTCTTCAAAAAGCTGTGTGTGGAAGGTCTTGACTGGGACCAGGCACTCACTGGAGGCTCTCTTTTCAAGTGGCAGTCACTTGTGACAAGTGTGAAGGAGGCTCCTACTATCTGTATCCCTTGTATTTATCACTCTATAGGTCACTTGTGACAAGTGTGAAGGAGGCTCCTACTATCTGTATCCCTTGTATTTATCACTCTATAGGTCACTTGTGACAAGTGTGAAGGAGGCTCCTACTATCTGTATCCCTTGTATTTATCACTCTATACGTTGGTTCAGTCAGATGCGATTGTAGGAAAAGTGTGCCATACTCCTTTTCACTGCTACAACCTATTATCAGCACTTTCACCTTATATGCACTAATACACTACAGAGTTGACTTATTCATTGTGTTATGAATACCATTATGGTCTGCTACACATGTAGTGGTTATACCAGTAGTTTTAATGCCCACCCTGCTATTCTTAGTGTGCCAAACTAACACAAATACACAAGGGTCAGAGTACAAATGACATACACACACACACACACACATATATATACAAAAAATATATATATCCCCAATTTTCAGTTGTGTTACATCTGATAGTGTGCTTGAGCACAAATAGCGAGCAAGCCTGCCTGGTTACATAAAACCACAATATTTTATATGATACAGTTTACCTGAAGAAGCATCTATTCCATACTTCATGATGACAAAAGTGGATTCTATATGTATAGCAGTTGACCATTAATTTAACAAATAAATACATGCGTTTCCCATGAATTACCCACAATTTGGAGCCTATGTCTAACGGAGCGGCTATTCAACGGAGTTATCAAAGAAAGTCGGCAAGCGGTTCTCTGGCTCCCCTCCTCCTTGACCCAATACATAACAACCAATTGCATAATACTTGTGTTGCTAGTGTAAAATCTTGTTTCACTGGCTTGTTAGGCTAGTATGACTACCATGCAAGTATTCAGAACACTCATTTTGTGCTGACATTTTTTTTTATGAAAGTGCATCTGAAGATTTGATGTAACTAACTCACTTGCATATTCAGAATCTTGACCGTGTTCTGGAGGAGGCCTGCTTCGTTTCCTTCGACCTAAATAAATTAAATGTAACAAAATTAATACTCCTAAATAAATTTTGAAGTAACAAATACTCCTAAATAAATTAGAGGTAACAAAATACTACTAAATAAATAAAATGCTATTTGTGCAATTATTAGTATGGTTATTTTCTTATTTGAGCCTTTTACTAGATTTTCTGTATTACCTCATCATAACTTTGTATACCTATTACCATCACTTTATCCTCCAATGTTACACTTAATAAAGAATAGATGTAACGTAGCAAGTTTTACTCATGCTGATATGAGAGCGAAGTTTTGCTGCCAAGGAGCTGAATGCTTATTAGGTCACTTGGACTCAGACTAGGCCGTCCATATACAGAGTATGAAATACATCTAGGGGAACAGCAGAGAATTCCATCGCAGATTCAGCACAATCAAACAGATGATGATATTCCAGAAGTTACATGTAGGGTGTGGCTAAAATATTTACATACGGTCACTCTAAAGCGGGGTTCGGCCGAACCCCCCCAAACCCCACCGTGCTACGGGTATGGTATAGCTATAAAATTAGCCATAAAAAGTAGCTGTAGTTACAGACAATCCTGCCATTGTAGTTTTAGATAAAAGTGGATGTTTTTTCAGTGGGTGTGGCTAGTTTGGAGTATCAGCGACTTTTCAATATGATCCAAGTATCAATACCAGGCACTTTCCTGGGGAGGTATTGAAGTATCAATACCAGGCACTTTCCTGGGGAGGTATTGAAGTATCAACACCAGGCACTTTCCTGGGGAGGTATTGAAGTATCAATACCAGGCACTTTCGTGGGGAGGTATTGAAGTATCAATACCAGGCACTTTCCTGGGGAGGTATTGAAGTATCAATACCAGGCACTTTCCTGGGGAGGTATTGAAGTATCAATACCAGGCACTTTCCTGGGGAGGCATTGAAGTATCAATACCAGGCACTTTCCTGGGGAGGTATTGAAGTATCAATACCAGGCACTTTCCTGGGGAGGTATTGAAGTATCAATACCAGGCACTTTCCTGGGGAGGTATTGAAGTATCAATACCAGGCACTTTCCTGGGGAGGTATTGAAGTATCAATACCAGGCACTTTCCTGGGGAGGTATTGAAGTATCAATACCAGGCACTTTCCTGGGGAGGTATTGAAGTATCAATACCAGGCACTTTCCTGGGGAGGCATTGAAGTATCAATACCAGGCACTTTCCTGGGGAGGTATTGAAGTATCAATACCAGGCACTTTCCTGGGGAGGTATTGAAGTATCAATACCAGGCACTTTCCTGGGGAG
>WLWD01002587.1_pt1 | contig 14235 bp, 13 predicted proteins | sample 6712731 | NCBI WGS metagenome assembly WLWD01 (sample SAMN12718690, study PRJNA576275) | sponge metagenome | isolation source: marine sponge | host: Mycale hentscheli | place: New Zealand: South Island, Marlborough, Capsize Point | collected 2014-11-01
ATGTATATAATATTAAAGATTTGTTTTGCAGCATTACATTCTTGTAAGAGCTAATGCTGTTTTACTATTTGAGTCTCGTTATTTACTTCGCTACGGAATGGAAAAACGCAGTGGTAGTAGCCAGTTGTAGTCATTTATCTTTGGATTGGTTAGTTAAATGAAAGCTAGAATCTAAGTTTAACCGATGAGTATGCACATAGCTGTAGGGCTCATTTCGGGGACAAACAGGACAAAAGGCAAATTATATGAAAATATAAAATTTTGTTTGCATTCTTGTCTAACACTATCTTCTGGGTTATTTCAATGTGAATTATACAAAAGGCATAACTATTATTCTTAATGATGTTCTTAAGCTTTCATATTCTATGCTTACGAATCTCACAGATCAATTTATTCTTATTGTAAAAAAAATGCATATTTAGACCAAAGATTTAAGTTTTTGTTTCCATAATGTAATTGTACCATAATAATACAACTTTAGGCGATGTTTAAAGCTTTGTATTCACCTTCAGATTGTTCAATATACTTTTGGATGCATAATATTTTTCAAAATTACAATGTGGAATTCCTTGTGAATATTATAACTGTGTAGTTTAGTACACCACAAGAAGATACCAAAACTGTTAACTTACTTGGCTTGTTTACCATGATTGTGTCTTCTGACAAAGTATGTCATTAATATACCAGCAATAACCACGATTAAAACAATTACTATAATAACTACAACAACAGCTATTATAATATTCACTGATAGAGCACTTCTCTCATTATTTTGACTGCATGGTGATAAACTAGTCGATGATACTATGCAGAATCTTTGAATGGTTAGAAGAGAAAACTGCACAGGAATAGATGTTGTCTCCTGAGACAAGCCTTGAATTATACTAGCAAGTTGGGAGACATTAGCATGTCTTGTGCCATGTAGTTGTGCTTGATAAGTTACAGCATTAGGAGAAGATGGATCACAAAGGAACACTTTGTCTGTGAGTTGAGAGGTAGTGAAGTCACACCCACATTGAGGTGACACTAGATTCACTAGTGCATTTACAATATCCGAGTCTTTCAAATTTGCCTCACTGGACTACAATATTATATTAATAGTCATACACAGAGTAACACCTCATTCAGATAACACACTTACCTTCCAAACGTTACAATCAGAAATGCTACCAAACGTGAGCTGGAAGTATATAGCTGTGCACAATGATGTTTAGTCACAAGATCATGTTATTCAATATTACATGACAAATGAATATATAATATTATATAAATTTATATATATATACATATTATATATATATATAATATACATGCACACTAGGCAATACTACATGTAAATATTGGTATGTTTGTTCTTGTCTGCATAATTCTTATGTACCAGAAGCAAGTTATTGCTGCTACAATACATACACCCTGCGCATTTATACAGGTACATGTGGCATTGCTTGGGATAAAAAATCAAGTTACAAATTATATCATTCCAAACATTGAAGGAAATACTGCAAAATTTGTATAATAAATTATATATGATGTCCTAAATGTAACCATTTCAATTTTTTTGCTGATAAAGGCATAAATTGAAAAAAATTCAAATTTTTTTTAAATTATTAATAAAAATAAAGTAAAGGCTAAAAACAATATTCTAACAGAATCCAAGTAATCCAAGTAAGAAGCAGCCAATCTTGTCCAAACTAAATAAGTAAAATAGTAGCTAGTTAGCTACAGTGGATTAATTCTTGTAGTATATACCAACATTATTATGTAAATGTATTCTACATCCTAAATAAATATTGCTTGCATAAAATAATTCAGCAGATAAATGGTCTGTAGATAACAGCACTTGTTCAAAAGCATGTGCCCAGACAATAATCATTTGATCTTATTGCAATACTGTGAAAATAAATACGTAAAAGCAGATACTGCCAGAAGATTCTCAACAAAAAACAGAATTGTAAACTGGTCAACATAATGCATAAAAACTAGTTTATAGTTATTTTATCTCAGTCTAACTATTTTTATAATTGTCTATGAACTACGCTGAAGCAGTATTAACTCTTTTCGGAGGATAGATGATTATTTTTACTAATGACTGCCTAAATTAGCATGCTATCACATGCAATACCAAATACCAGATGCAGCTATGCTTCTAAAAATGTACATAATTGCTATATTATAGTTAGAGATAGTTACAGTGTAAAAATATTTAGTACTTATAGTTCAATTAAAACTATAAAAACCTTTAAAAACAAAATAATATTGGGCACTAAAAGGTGTTAGAAAAATAACACGTACTATAAAAATATACTATCATTATAAATATTATGTATTGAAAGTATTGAATAGAATTAATAGAATACAAAATCAGAGCAATAAACTGAAATTAAACTTACTAGGAACAACTATGACTGTATTTGAAAAATTTGATATTATAAATTCCTGGCCTTCTATAGCAAAGGTGACATCTACATTACAAGCATAATCTCCTTCATCTCTGCTCTTGTCTAGAGAATTGAATATTATACTAGAATGATATAACATAGGCCCCACTTCTTGTGGCATTGTAATAGTTCTTCTGTTGTCTTGAGTGAGTGCTGTGCTATATCTCCTCCATTGTGATATCACTCTGATTTGTTGGATGTTGTGTAAGGCAGAAACTGAAATATCTATAGCACATGTTAGGTTGAGTTGAAGTCCGGAATAAAAGTTGGAATTGATAGGGTAGCCTCTGATAGTGACGGAAACTACTGGTGGAACTAAAATGAGAAATTGTCACTATTCAGAAATGCTCATTAATGTAAATAAATATTTTACCTTCAAATCTAGTACGAACTGTAGTACTTGAACAATGATTGTATATGTCACCTCTTATTATTTGAAGACAAACAGTGACGTTGTAGTCCCCCAAATTCATGCCGGTTAAATGACAAAGATTTAATGATGCTGATTCTAAATATTGACCACTCTCTGTACTGACTGTGTTGTTTTCTCTGGTCCATGTGTATGATACTGTAGCATTCAAGTCAGTACCTGTTAATAAAGTAGTACTAGCAGATAGAATGAGTCCATCATCTTGTCCACACAATGTTTTTTGTGTTTGTGTTGTAATATTGAGTTGAGGATACTCTCCCACATTAACTATTATAGTTTTGTTAGTAGTGACTGGTAAGATATAGGTATTCTGAGAGTTTAGAGAAACAGAAAATATATAGAGTCCTCCATCTGTTGAGTTACTTCTCAAAGTAGAGAATAGTAGAGTGTTGGAGTAAATATTCTGTTGAGTTATAAAGTCAGATACTGAGATATCCTCAAATTCATTACTGCCATCATGTCTTGTCCATCTCCCAGTGAATTGAATTGGAGTATTCACAAAATGTGAGTTTAAAGTAGAAGTACCAATAAGACTAGCACTAGTACCTCGTATAACACTTCCTACAGTTTCTATGGTAATTGAAGCTGGAGGATCTATAGAAACATTGTAAATTAATGACATGCTACATTTAGTATTACGTGGGAATTTATAAACTATTGCAGAGTTTCAACTACAGTGGCAAAATAAACTGTTATAAATAATATTATAAATATAGTGTAAAATGAATAAAACTCACTGTCATAGGAACAGAACAAAACTTACTGTGCCATGTACCATATTATATATTATAGGAATTCCAGTTAAAAAGGTGCATGCCAGAAATACATTATATTCAAAAGATTATTATTCAATATAACTCCACTAATACAGTGTCATACTAATATATCAGCTCGCAATAAAATAATATGTGCACTCATTATAGGGTACTCGTTATCTGTGCAGGTTCTTTATGATAGAACTTACTTGCAACATATAATGAAGTAGTTATATTATTGAAAATTACTGGAACATCAGAAATATTAACACTAGCTCTGCATTGATACTGTCCAGCATGGGATGTCAGTAGAGGCTCAAAGAAAATGTTCAGTTTAGAAACCGTTCCTGACACTACCGTATTTAATACAGAGGTGTTTTGACTATTTGTAATTGTCGAGCTACCTACTTTCATCCATTCAATGTGAGGATTAACAATGAGGTTCTCTACTACAGTTACTGTACAGGAAAGTGAGACTGACTGCCCAGCCTCTGAAATAGGAGCTGATAGAACTGATATAACAGGAGGTAGCAATTCTAATATGATATAATGAATAATCAATAATTTGTAACAGTATTATAAAGCTGTATTGTTATTACCTGTTAAATTTAGAACAAAAGGATTCGATGTACTTTCCCTGCTAGGAGTAATGAATGTGGAGTTACTAAGAGACACAATAATTGATATACAGGTATATGTTCCACTATGGATTGGTAGCAAAGGTCTAAATTTGCCATTTGATTTAAGTGTGATTTTAACTGCATTGGTGTCTGTTCTAGTGATACTGATGTTGGAGGAATATAGAGTATCCACTAGTTGAGTGTCATAATTAGTAAATGAACATGATAGAATGAGTGTAGTGCCCCAATAGTATGGTGGATCTCTAATAGGAGTCAGGACTAAAGAAGTAGCTGGTGGTACTATCACACAATAACATTAACATTACTATAATAACAATTATAATTTTGACATACAATTACTCACATTGAACAGTGAGAGTGACACTCCTAGAGACCTGATGATCTACTACTACTCCAGGAATAGTCATATTCACTACACAAGTGTATGTCCCTGCCTGGGAAGTTCTGACACGAGTGAAAGTCAGAGAACTTGTTATGACTAGATTAGTGGTGCTAGTTGTATCTCCAGCTAGGATCACATCTGAAGTTGTAGATATAATCTCATTTCTGCTGCTTAACCAAAATATTTCCAATGTTGTGGAAGGTGATAGAGTACTTTGTCTAGAAGCATTACAATAGAGGAAAGAGGTTTCTCCTGCAAGAACTTCAATGACTTGTGGCTGTACTTGAATAATTTGTGGAGGAAATGCTGACAAAAATGAAAAAATTAAATTTATAATACAATAAATCATTTACAGTTAAGAGCAAACTCATATCGCCACAAAATGTTTCATTCAAACATAAATTCACAATTAGAAATGATTTCAAGCAAACTTGCTCAGTTTAAGGCATCTAGCTACTTTTCAGTCATTGATTGTCAGTATTTGCAGTTTTTTTTCTAGAAATACATAGCTATTGCAGCCCAAAAATTAATTGTGTCAAATTAAATATACGTTTTTTTTAGGCTAGAATGTCATCCATAAAAAATGCTGATCGGATTATTATCTTAACCCATTCATTTTTGCACTTCACAACGTTTATACCAAGAAACATAAAATATTATTAACATTAGAATTTGTATATTAAAATAGCACACTACCTGGAATGAGCACAGTTAAGCAATTGATTTATTGACCTGTGCTGCCAGTATGCTGCTAACTCAATTCAATTACATGTATGAGAATTTTTAAGCATGTATGGGATTCAATTAACTATGTAGATAGATAAATGCACATAGTGCATTTGTTCCAAGATTGTAGAGTCCCTTTAGTGCTAAATTCAATATTACAAATGGGTTTCTTCATGACATATATGGCGAACAAAGTAGCTTAGCTACATTTTAAATAATAGGGTTGTTTTGACATTAAGTTACTGTCATCATTTACAATACCATCTACTATTCAACATCGTAGTTTAATTTATGTACAATGTGTTACAGGTAATCAATTAAAAGGACATTTATTATGAGCTACAGCTTGTATTTCAAAAAAGTTAGATAGTTTCTCATGTCTAGCTTTCTTGAAGCATAATGGCATACTAAAATTGCAGTATTTAGAAGCACACTAAAATATAATGTACTTTTTTTAATGGCGCTGTAAAAAAACCTTTCTATAGTTTTCCATTCATTAGTAAGTGGTTATTCAAAGTAATTAAAAGTTCTAGCATTAGGTCTGCCACAAGGCTAGCCTTCTTTGAAACCAATAAAAGTCATTATAAACGGCCTCCCTATCACATGAGTTAACAATTGAAATGACACATTGCATTTACACATTGATTAATGTAGGAACAAATATTTTCACTCCTCATGTTGTCTGGCTCTTACTAGCTAAACTCACTGGCAAATTAAACTTTAAATGTGGAAAAAATAGAATATAATTATAAAATATTCTAATTCTTTTTCCAACATTTTCAAAAGTATGACCATTTAGAAATCCCAAAAGAGACACAGCGTGATAAGAGTCCATTTACAACCATAACAAAAAACCTGTAAACTAGAGTTAACAAAATCTTTACAAGGCTGTAGAAGTTAACAAACTAGTTATCGACAAAATTATATGCTAATTTTACGATTTTGTTATGGTTGTAAATAGACACTTTTCAGGCAGTGAATTTCATCAAGTAGCTATACAACAATACATACCTTCTACAATAATAATTCTTGTCTTGTTTGTATAAACTCCCACAATGTACATTGTTGATAGCACATTAAATTCTACTGAATAAGATTCTGGAACACTTTGAGTGTCTTGCAAATCAACTGTTAAAGTAGTAGAATATGCCATTGGATTAGTGCCACTATGTGTGACTTCAGTGGTGGTCACATTTCTCTGACTTGTCCAGGAACTGAGAATTGTAAGATTAGTGTCAACTGCACTGTTGAAAGTAGCTGTGGCTGTGAATGTGAGAGTGAGACCAACATGGAAGCCTTCATTCACAGGAGGACTGCCAGTAATAGCTATATTAGGAGATGGAACTAAAGAAAAAATTGTTAAACTAATTGCATGATTACAACTGTCACCTACCTTCAATAATAATAATTGAAGTATTATTATTACAAATTTTTATAATAGCATCAGTGTCCATTACAGTAGCTCTACAAACATAGCTTCCTGCATGACTGGTGTGAAGTGGAGTAAATGATAGAGTCAGTAAAGTAGATGGAGAAGAACTGCTCAATAGCATATCATCTAAAGAACTATTATTTATCACATGTCCACTTGGCCCCACCCACTGAATAACTGGAACCTGTCTCAGGTTTTGATTAAGACTAACATCACATGTGACAGCATACATTTCACCAGCTGTAGTAGAACCAGAACTACTGATCCTAACTTGTGGAGGATCCGGTACTAAAATAAACAGATGGAGAAAATCAGTCAAATGTTTTTTAATCTAATAGAATGATCTAAACTAAATGAACATTTTTTTATTAAAATGAGGTTCAAACACTTACATTGTGAGTTAATGAAAATTAATGTAGTTCCAGCATTACTTCTCTGGAGCAAGTTCTGAGATTCTGAGACTGTAACATTACATTTGAATAAGGTGTCCAGACTGCTCAGTGGAGAGAGAGTGAGAGTAGATGAATTGCTTGTAGAAGATGAAGTTATAATAGTTCTACTACTATTTCGCACTTCAGAGCCATCTCTATAAATCCATATGAAAGAATATCTTAACTCTCCAGTATCCACAATATCTTGGTTTATGCTGGCTGAACATTCAAGAGTGACATCATCTACTCCACCCACTAGCATCAAGTCTTGTGATGTCGTAACAGAAACTTCAGGAGCAGGAACTGCCACAGAAATATTATAAACAAATAGTATTACCACAAAAAAAATTCTCTATTTTCTCTTCAGTGAAAATAATGTTGCTATAATGGCTGTAGTCAGTAATCTAATATTTATGCTCTACTAGTGGTGGATTCAGTAGTCCATTGATGACCAGAGCTCAACAAAAACATTTAACTGAGAAATTTATTCTTTATAGCTCATACACCCCTTTATTGTGATGCAATATTTGACTATAACTTATTATGTAATAATGTATGACTTCATGTGGAGTAATAAATTTCATGAGTCGATCAAGTACCATTGGATTTATTCTATTCTAGACTTGGTGATACAAATAAAACAGTATGTGGATAGTTTTTTAATCAGACAGAAATATAATAATAGCTAAATCTAAAAGCTAATGATCATGAGAAAAACTTTAAATCTGTATTTGTGACACACAGATGAAGAAATCACTTGATAGTTTAAACAAACTGAAACAATATAAGGGACAATACTACTTACAAGTATCGTGCAATGATGTACGAAACTATTATATATATAATAAATATTGCTTAAGCAATAATCTTATTATGAACACTTTACCTACACACCAGTTCAAAGTTCACTTTTCACTGTCACAAATCAAAAAGTGACCACATAAGTTTTCTTATATTCAGGCTCAAGAATTTTTTAGTAGTACTCAAAGTGAATATTGCCACACCGGTGAAACAGGCTAAAGTACTGATAATAGAAAAAAAACGTCACTATGCTGGAAAAGACATGGACCATCTAAACATGTTTGGGAGAGGAACATTTACCAAGTGGATAAATTTTATAAAAGACAATAGAGACAAATTAATTGAACAAAAAGTATTGGAGGTAGTAAAAATAAAAGCAACCACAAAAACTTTGAATTCAGATGAAAGATTTTAAGTGCACTTAATCTGGAATCAATTTCTAAACACTTTCTGTTTATTTTGTTTATTAAAAAATTTTTTTTATTTATTTTTATTGTTTATTTATATATATATATTATAATATTTATTTTATTTATTCATTATTCATTTATTTATTTACGTATTTAATTATTTATTTAAACTATTACATTATTTATTTATCTTAACTAATTAAATATTATTTATTTACTTACATTTATTTTTTATTTATTTGTTTGTTTCTTAATTCTTTTATTTATTTATCATTTCATACTTTTATTGTACTGTACTCGTTATTTTATTATTTTATATCTGAATTAATTAATTAATTGATTAATTAATTAATTTATTAGTTAAATTATTTATATAATTTCATTAATGGAGTTATTGATTTATTGATTAATTAATTAATTTATCATTTATTTATTTATATTTATTTTGTATTTATTTGTTTGTTTCTTAATTGTTTTATTTATTCGTTATTTATACTTTTTATTGTACTCATTATTTATTCAATTTATTATTTTTATTATCTTTTATTAAAGTTATTTTTTGTCTTTTATTCGTTTCGTGTTTTCCTCTTTCTCTTTTAAATTTAATACAACACTGTAGTGATAGTGAGTAAATACTTCAGATGCACCACTAATTGTCCCAACAGAAAGAATTGGAGTGTTATTGATCTAACAAGCTGCCAATACTTCCTCCATTAGGATTATCACTACCTCTACAACACTGAGTATTGACAATAGTAATGGCAAAAACTAATGTAGATCCAGTTTGAGTACAATCTGTTTATTGTTCTCCTATATCGGCGATGTTAATGGAGGATCGGTTGTAGAAAGCACCATTCCATGAGATGTACCGACCAATGGAAGAAGGAAATAGTAACACAAGATATCTCAATAATAATTTACAGTAAACATTGTTTACAAAAAACAACAAATGTCATTTGTTGTGCAGTTAACTACAATAAGAGTGAAGAAAGAAAGTATAAGTAATCAGAAAATGTGCAGGTGTCAGTGACCAAACCTGGCAGTCCTCACATGTCATGTTTGTTATGATTATAATTAAAAATAACAATGTTATTCTTAACATAACTATAGTGAAGTTATTTTTTCAATGTGGAATATGTTTTCTGCTTCATTGTTTACTCAGTCCTACAATGTAAATACTAGGCACATAATTTGCATCCTTGCAGCAACTAATTATAGTTACTGCACCTCTTTTTGAATCTGTCTAACATATTCGAACATTGAAAGAGTACAACTTATTTGTCTATAATAAAAATCATCAAATCAGGACGTTATACAGCAATATCTTGCTCTTCTGCCACTGAAATTATTTTGTTAAATACACAACACTTACATTGACATGGTCCATAAACAGCCTAATGCTTGAAGAACATTTATATGTACATAGATGTAGGATAACTTTAAGTAACATAAAATGTTACTATGTTTTAGCTTACTTCATGCAAACACTACAATAGCAGTTATGACATTTGATTTCAGCAAACAAATACCAAATCACTCTCTTATCAGCTTTTGTAGTATCAAACATCAACCATTCTGATAATCTCAATCACCAGTAACTCTTGAACAAGCTCTCAGCTACGATAAAAATAAAACAGTGTTATTATTTGTAATTTTAGCCAACAAATATGGAATTACTACTTACATCATTCTTGAGTATTGATAACTTCTGTAGTATCAAATTGAAGTTACTTTGACCATCTGAATTACCTTGAATTCTTGACAAGCGCTCACCTACAAAAACAAAAGACAATCAATTTTAGCACACAAATACAAAATTATTTTCTTACCTCATTTTCTTGAGCAGTGGTAACTTTTGTAGTACCAAATTTGAGCCAATCTGACTATTTGAATTTACCAGTCACTGTTGACTAGCTCATAGCTACAAAAAAGAAAGGCCAGAGTTAATTTTGCATATTTAGCTAACAAATATGGAATTGCGTACTTATCTCAGCTTCCCTCGAGAAGTAGTAGCTTCCTTAGCATTAATACTACGGTATTCTGACTACCAACAGCTCTTGACAACCAACAACCGGCACTCCGTATCCCCGCATAAAAAGGCGAAGTTTTGCAATTAAGTCTGGAAAAGGGTCTTCAATGCCATAGTAACCGGTCGAATCAACTTTTTGTGTCTTGAAAACAAGCGTTTTAGCAGGAATTTTCCCATACTTTGGAGCTTAAGTATAAAGTAAAGTTTGCTTAATGCTGTAGTTTCAGAATAAACTGGAATCAAGCCTAAATAGCCGTGTTTTTAGGAGAAAAAAGTTCCCCGCGCGCGCTTTTAAAGAGCATACGTACCATCCCTACATACATACATATATATATATATATAACATATACCCGATTTTGCATTATCCACTCCTAATACTGTCTCGCTCGCTTCGCTCGCTAGCCAACTAGTAGTGTGCTTGAGCACAAATGGCGAGCGAGCCTAATAGTTAGGTAACATAAAACTAAGTATTTTTACTATGTTTTAGCTTACATCATGCAAACACTATAATAGCAGTTATTTTAGCACACAAATACAAAATTACTTTCTTACCTCATTTTCTTGAGCAGTGGTAACTATTGTGGTACCAAATTTGAGCCATTCTGACTATTTGAATTTACCAATCACTGTTGACAACAAGTTCTTAGCTACATAAAAGAAAGGCCAGAGTTATTTTTTCATATTTTAGCTAACAAATATGGAATTACGTACTTACCTCAGCTTCCCTCGAGTAGTAGCTTCCTTAGCATTAATACTACGACATTCTGACTACCAATGACTCTTGACAACCAACAATCGGCACTCCGTATCCCCCTAAAACGGAGAAGTTTTAAAATTAAGTCTGAAAAAGGGTCTTCAATGCCATAGGGGCATACGTACCATACTTACACACATATATCCATTTTTAACATATACCTGATTTTGCATTATCCACCCCTAAAACTGTCTCGCTCGCTCCGCTCGCTCGCCAATAAACAAACATCCCCAATTTTCAATTGTGTTACCCCTGTAAGTGTCTGGCTCGCTACGCTCATTAGCCTGCTCGTGATTGGTTTTCTATAATGAATTAGAGAGTATTTCCTATAATAATTAATCTAAAATAATAATAAATACCACATAAAACACTCACCAAAGTCATTTTGAGTAAACATGAAAAAAAAACTGGCTTATTTTTATTTGCTTCTAAATGTCAGGTGAAGTTTCCACAGTCACATTTTTTAGTTCAAACGTGTAGTGTTATAATTATTAGTGATGTGCTTGAGCACAAATGGCGAGCGAGCCTAAAGACTATACTATTTTTATTATATGAATGATTTTGACTTCTAACACTGAAGCTACTGAAAATAAGGTCCAGTTTTTTAATTTCGCATTCACGGTAAAGGGATTTCAGTGCCATAGTAACAACTCTCTGCAACTGCTTGAATTGAAGGAAAAAAACAACAACAAAACAATACACGTTATTTAAACATTTTCTTTGTGATATTCTTGATATTGTGGTGGTAACACACACTGTTTTGACACCACTGGACATGCACCTACACAGACTTACCTTAGCGGTATTCTAGTGGACAATGTATTTTCAAGTAAATACTGTTGCGCACGGTATATAACCATGACAAAGAGCGCATTGACTTACCACCGCCACTAACTCGAATAGAAATGGAATCCCTTAAGTTTTCAAGTTTGAACTGTACCCGCAAAATAATTCAAAACAGTAAACAATTCAATTTCTAGGGTGATACGGGTACCGATCGATAAACCAGAGGATTCTGTTTAGTGCAATTTGGGACGGGGTTGACCACATAACTAACACAAAAAAACGTGAGGGTCAAAGTACAAAATGACATACATGCGTCCATACATATATACAAATAAATAAATAAATAAATAAATAAACATTTCCGATTTTCGATTGTGTTACCCCTGTAAGTGTCTCGCTGGCTGCGCTCGCTCGCCACGAGTCCAACCGGCTAATATTTCTAGCCTCCTAGTGTGATCAACTTCGTCATAAGCTAGAGCTAACTGGTGTCTATCCATTTCTGCCATAAAAATTTTTTCGAAAAATAAAGACCCATAAGGCTTTACCTGGGGATACTGAAAAAAATTGTTTGCCGCGTTTAGGCAGATTTTCCCAAAACCGGTCACAAATAAGCAACATAAAAATAAATATATAAATAAATAAATGCATAAATACATATAAATAAATATAATATCAGGATATCTTATTCATTCCTTTATTTTTGCCAAAGTTTTGTTAGTGAAGGCTCTAATAATTTCAATTTATTAAATGTTTTACTTATTTACTTAATTATTTTTAGTTGTTTGTGTGTTTGCTTGTCTATTAATTTATTTACTTGCTCACTTATTTACTTATATACTTTTTAGATACTTATTCATTAATCTAGTTATTATTCTAATTTATTTAGCTATTTACTTATATATAAATTTGGTTAATTATGTTATTTACTTATTTATATTATTTCTTTAATTTTCTTTATTATTTACTTATTCATCTATTCATTTGTGTTTTTATATCACTAGATATTAAATTTTTTATTAATTTATATATCATATATACATATATATATATATATATATTTATACCATGGTTGCTGCGGTAACACCCATGGATTAAAAGTGATATTTTCCCGGTTATTTTTCATATTTTCCCGGTTATTTTTCCTGGGGCTATGATATTTTCCCGGTGAGGTGTCAAGCCAATTCTTCCGTGTTTCCGGCCCAAAATTAAAATTCAATTAAAGTTCAATTGAAGCATGCCAGAAAGTTTAATTTAGCAAGTTTACTTTAGCAAGCTTACTTTAGCATTGTAGCTGCCAGCTGTTATCTCCAGATCTAACTCTACCTGGGCTGCTCAGCAGTAAGCAGTAAAGCAGCTAGCTGTGGTAAATTCCTGTGGTATGAGAGCTGCAGGAGAGTTATATGTGGTAGGGCTGGTCCCATATAGGTGGATATGAGAGAGTAGTAGTAGCAGCAACTATTTTTCCTGGTGACTTTTACTATAACATTTGAATAGATTTAACATTTAGTATTAGCTAGTTACACTTAGTACAATGTTATAGCTACAATAATATGAAATGATTAAGGGAATATCAAGTAAAATAAACTTTAAGCTAAGCTGGTGTGTTCTGTTTATTCAGAAATAAACTCCTGAAATTCCTTTTCACTTAGGTAGTAGTCGGTTGACCTTTGGACTGGAGTGGCATGAATGTTAATGGTGCATCCGTGCAAGTTATTGAACGAAAAACCAGACTGTTGAGGATAATTTCGAGTGTTACTGGTGTGATTATTGCTAAAGAAGGGATTGCTGAAGGAAAAAGGAGCACTAGGGTTTGGTGTACCATTACTTAAAATGTCAGATATAACTTTGTGCTGTTTGTCATTATTCCTTTCATAAGTACGTAGTGCTTCCAAAGATTTGTGTCCTGTTCTCTCCTTAATTAGCTTTTCTAGTACTCCCATCTCAAACATTTGAGTTGCAGATGTAGCCCTCAAGCTGTGGTTGCTGATAGGTCCTCCTTGAATTCCAGCTAAGGAGCACATTTTTCTTAACTTTAAGTCTAGAGTATTCTTACCAACTGGCTGACTTCCTAAGTACCATGGAAGGGAGGTGTCAACAGGAGATTTGTCCAGCGGGAGAAAGAAAAAATTATCTTGTGCCGTAGCTTCTGGTGGTAATTTGCTAATGTAAAGGTCCAAGACAAACACAGGGCACTTGTTTCCAGCATCAGGACATGTATAA
>WLWD01005956.1_pt1 | contig 14233 bp, 8 predicted proteins | sample 6712731 | NCBI WGS metagenome assembly WLWD01 (sample SAMN12718690, study PRJNA576275) | sponge metagenome | isolation source: marine sponge | host: Mycale hentscheli | place: New Zealand: South Island, Marlborough, Capsize Point | collected 2014-11-01
GAGATAGCGAGCAAAGCCAGACACTCTCAGGTGTAACTCCATTGGGATCCAGCATAGAGACAGTTGGTGAGATAGCGAGCAAAAGCCAGACACTCTCAGGTGTAACTCCATTGGGATCCAGCATAGAGACAGTTGGTGAGATAGCGAGCAAAAGCCAGACACTCTCAGGTGTAACTCCATTGGGATCCAGCGTAGAGACAGTTGGTGAGATAGCGAGCAAAGCCAGACACTCTCAGGTGTAACTCCATTGGGATCCAGCGTAGAGACAGTTGGTGAGATAGCGAGCAAAGCCAGACACTCTCAGGTGTAACTCCATTGGGATCCAGCGTAGAGACAGTTGGTGAGATAGCGAGCAAAAGCCAGACACTCTCACGTGTAACTCCATTGGGATCCAACGTAGAGACAGTTGGTGAGATAGCGAGCAAAAGCCAGACACTCTCAGGTGTAACTCCATTGGGATCCAGCGTAGAGACAGTTGGTGAGATAGCGAGCAAAAGCCAGACACTCTCAGGTGTAACTCCATTTGGGATCCAGGTAGAGAAGTTGGTGAGATGGATAGAGAGCAAAAGCCAGACCACTCTCAGGTGTAACTCCATTGGGATACAGCGTAAAGAGAGTTGGTGAGATAGCGAAGCAAAGCCAGGACAACTCTCAGGTTGTAACTCCATTGGGACTCCAGCGTAGCGACAGTTGGTGAGATAGCGAGCAAAGCCAGACACTCTCAGGTGTAACTCCATTGGGATCCAGCATAGAGACAGTTGGTGAGATAGCGAGCAAAAGCCAGACACTCTCAGGTGTAACTCCATTGGGATCCAGCATAGAGACAGTTGGTGAGATAGCGAGCAAAAGCCAGACACTCTCAGGTGTAACTCCATTGGGATCCAGCGTAGAGACAGTTGGTGAGATAGCGAGCAAAAGCCAGACACTCTCACGTGTAACTCCATTGGGATCCAACGTAGAGACAGTTGGTGAGATAGCGAGCAAAAGCCAGACACTCTCAGGTGTAACTCCATTGGGATCCAACGTAGAGACAGTTGGTGAGATAGGGAGCAAAAGCCAGACACTCTCAGGTGTAACTCCATTGGGATCCAGCGTAGAGACAGTTGGTGAGATAGCGAGCAAAAGCCAGACACTCTCAGGTGTACCTTAACTCCATTGGGCAATCCCAACTAGAGACGTTTGGTTGAGATAAGCGAGCAAAGCCAGACATCTCTGTGTAACTCCATTGGGATCCAGCGTAGAGACAGTTTGGTGAGATCTCGCGCAAGCCAGCGCACTTCTCAGGTGTAACTCCATTGGGATCCAGCGTAGAGACGTTGGTGAGATAGCGAGCAAAAGCCATACCTCTCAGGTGTAACTCCATGGGATCCAGCGTAGAGAAGTTGGTGAGATAGCGAGCAAACGACACTCCAGTGTAACTCCCTTGGGATCCAGCGTAGAGACAGTTGTGAGATAGTGAGCAAAGCCAGACCTCTCGGTGTAACTCCCTTGGATCCAGCGTAGAGACAGTTGGTGAGATAGCGATCAAAAGCCAGACACTCTCAGGTGTACGCATTGGGATCCAGCTTAGAGACAGTTGGTGAGATAGCGAGCAAAGCCAGACACCTCTCAGGTGTAAACTCCATTGGGGATCCCGCGTAGAGACAGTTGGTGAGATAGCGAGCAAAAGTCCAGACACTCTCAGGTGTACTCCATTGGGATCCAGCGTAGAGACAGTTGGTAGATAGCGAGCCAAGCCAAGACACTCTCAGGTTTTCTCCATTGGGATCCAGCGTAGAGACAGTTGGTGTGATAGCGAGCAAAAGCCAGACACTCTCAGGTGTAACTCCATTGGGATCCAGCGTAGAGACAGTTGGTGTGATAGCGAGCAAAAGCCAGACACTCTCAGGTGTAACTCCATTGGGATCCAGCGTAGAGACAGTTGGTGAGATAGCGAGCAAAAGCCAGACACTCTCAGGTGTAACTCCATTGGGATCCAGCATAGAGACAGTTGGTGAGATAGCGAGCAAAGCCAGACACTCTCAGGTGTAACTCCATTGGGATCCAGCGTAGAGACAGTTGGTGTGATAGCGAGCAAAGCCAGACACTCTCAGGTGTAACTCTATTGGGATCCAGCATAGAGACAGTTGGTGAGATAGCGAGCAAAAGCGAGACACTCTCAGGTGTAACTCGATTGAATTCGCTACGTATAGAATGGGTGCTTCATTTTCATCAATGGGGAACTCTTAAAAAGAAATTCAACCAGCAACAAAATCGGGCTCTAGCCAGTTATTCTTGGTTGCTGTGTTTCCTGAAAAAGTCCCTCATTGTGCATGTAAATAGTGAGTTTTACTCATTTTACCCAAACATCAACAGCTTGTGCTGAGTTTAATGGAGAAGCACTGTAGACAATGGCTAACCAAAGATATCCCTGTTCCCTAAGATATATACCACAGATATGCTGGTTGTATCATACATTTTAATTAAATTTTACTGCAGGGACTTCCTCTTTTCCGGTTCTTCAGACAAGATGATCAAGGTGTGGCATATCCCCACGATGAAGCTTGTACACACTATTAAAGGTCACGACGACCCGGTCTGCACTCTCGCCTGTACTAACACGCTCCTCTTCAGTGGTTCCCTCAAAACCATCAAGGTATTTGGTGTTGCATGATGTGTGTGCACTAAGTGATTTACATACGTCCGTGCTTATTTGGTAAGGTGTGGAATATTCAGACGAGGGAGATGGTGAAGAAGCTGCCCAGTCAGAACCACTGGGTGAGAGCTCTGGTTGCCCAGGGCAACTTCCTCTATTCTGGCTCATACCAATCTGTCAAGGTGTGTAGTATGTTGGAATTAAGGAATGATAATAATAGTACATTTACTCGTTCTAATAGCCAATGTTGTTATAATTAAAACTTAACCCGACATTTTGACTTCTTGCCGAAGTCCTCTTCAGGGATCAACCGAGAATGACTGAATAATTAAAGAGTTGACTGAGAAGTTGAATTAGGTTATTATTACAGGGGCGGATCCAGTTATAATGACAGGAAAGGGCCCAAACATATCTTTACTAAATTTATTGAAGTATTAATGATTGATAATATGTGATTAATTTTGAATCCAGAACATAAGCGTGAACATGCAGTTGTCTTATTGATTTCTACAATTTTGATATGTTGATGGATTTGGTGGGTGTGGTGAGACGGGCCTTGGCTCCCCCTGGAACCACCCCTGCTTTAAAATTGAAAGTTTGGGGGACAACGATGGTTGAGGTTATCTGACTCTGGTGGAACACGTTCTCGGCTCAGTTATATATCAAAGATGTTGATAAGAATGAAACAATTGATTAGATAAGCTATCATTTTTCTGCTTGTGTGTGTGTGTGTGTGTGTGTGTGTGTGTGTGTGTGTGTCTGTGTGTGTGTCAGATTTGGAGTCTGGACTCACTGGAGGTTGTACACGTACTCAAGTGTGCTGGAGCTAGTGTGTACTCGCTGGCAGTGACTGACAGATACATTGTATGTGGAACCTATGAGAACCTTATTCACGTAAGGACTCTGAGGGAAGGGCTTAAGGCGGGGTTATAACCTATGAGAACCTTGAGGCGGGGTTATAACCTATGAGAACCTTATCCATGTAAGGACTCTGAGGGCAGGGCTTAAGGCGGGGTTATAACCTATGAGAACCTTATCCACGTAAGGACTCTGAGGGCAGGGCTTAAGGCGGGGTTATAACCTATGAGAACCTTATCCACGTAAGGATTCTGAGGGCAGGGCTTAAGGCGGGGTAAGGAGGGGACCTGAAGTAAATGAAGAATGTTGAACTAGCTAGTGAAACCTAGGAATTTGTTGTGTGCTTTTTATGAATATAGTAATTGCTTTTCTTTAACATCTTATCTTCCCATCTTGTGTGCACATGTGGCAGGTATGGGAAGTACAGAGTCTCAAGGAGATCGGAACTTTGTCAGGTACCTAATACACACCACACACACATCACACACACACACACACATACACACACGTGTGTGTACGTGTTCCCCTGAATGACTACACCCATGCAATCTACCTGAGCTCTTTTACACAGCGTGACATACTCTCAGTTCACATTCAGTTGATGTGTGTGTGTGTGGTGTGTGTATATGTGTGTGTGTGGTGTGTGTATATGTGTGTGTGGTGTGTGTGTGTGTGTGTGTGTGTGTGTGTGTGTGTGTGTGTGTGTGTGTGTGTGTGTGTAGGTCACGTGGGAATAGTGTATTCTCTGACAATGTTGAAGACAGCTGGGACTATGAGGCTGTTCAGTGCCTCTTACGACAAGACAATCCGGGTGAGCTTTCCAGCGTGTATGCACCACAGGTCACATTGGTGGGCGTGTTTGTACATGCGCATGTGGATTGAACAAGTCTGTGCATGTGTACATATAGATATGAGCTGCTCAGTGCATGCATGTAGCTATACACATACGATATAACCCAGTACCTTAGAGCAAGTTTACATTCAATTAGGCGCAATGGAGATGTGTGTATAGTAGAGGGCGGGGCTAAGTGTTGGTACGGGAGCGTAGTGTAGGAGAGGGAGGGGCTAAGTGTTGGTACGGGAGCATCGTGTAGGAGAGGGCGGGGCTAAGTGTTGGTACGGGAGCGTAGTGTAGAGAGTCTGTTATTATTTATAGAGTCTATTAGTGTTTAATAGTCATCATATATTGCAATTAAGTTGGAGTTCCTATTATAATAATAATCTACCTGTAGATGTTCTCTCTTCATTAAGTACACCACCACATGTGTGTTGTGGTGTGAACATGTGTGTTGTGTACATGTGTGTTGTGTACATGTGTGTTGTGTACATGTGTAGGTGTGGAACATAGAACTGATGACATGTGGTCAGATTCTCGCCAGACACGAGGGAAGTGTGACGTGCGTGTTGGCTTCTGGTGGACGTGTCTACTCCGGGGCCGTGGACAACACCATTAAGGTATGTTTGTACGTACCCATGCCGTGCGTCTTTATGAGACGTCATTTTCATTCAATGTGGGAATTAAAGAGGTGGCCCCTGCAATATTAGCACACAGATGCGAAGGATAGATACCAGGGACACAATTCCAAGTAGGGAGATTGATAACTAATGCCAGTAAGAAATGAAGCAAGAATGATCAGTTGTTACAGGTGAAGGGAAGAGCCTTGCCATCGGGCAACTCTCTTTATACTCATGATCAACTATGACACAATACTCAGTCCAACATTACATATTGTCTGGGAATGTGGAGCTAAATAAGAGCACTGGTGAAGTGTGTATTGTGTTGAAATACATGTTGCTATGTGCTCACAGCTATAGTGTGCTGTGGCCGTCTCAGATTCTTCATGCCTCTGAGCTGTAGCTGGAAGTGGAGGTGTTGATACTGTCAGTTACTGCCTGCTGTATAAGTTCAAATGACATATTTAATGTTGACCTACGGGCATGAATTGACCCCACTTGCAGTCATCTCTCTGGCTTTCCTTGCGAGACTGATCTAATCAATGTCCACACACAATAAGAGCAAACGTTTTACAGATGTTCATGCATCCTCTGCCCATTGAGCACTGCTTATTATCATCCCAGTGTGAAATGCAATGATGATCACTAGACATTTTATGATGTGTGACCTAACCCCTCTAGTTCGTACCAGTCTAGAAGTGTCATTTGTCTGCAGTCTAGAAGTGTCATTTGTCTGCAGTCTAGAAGTGTCATTTGTCTGCAGTCTAGAAGTGTCATTTGTCTGCAGTCTAGAAGTGTCATTTGTCTGAGAGTAGTGGTGTAAAATAAGTGGTATATGTGGATAGCTGCTAACACTGTGGAGAATTTCACAAGTTTCAAATCTTTGAAGTTGGTATGTGTTAATCATATCTCTAACTAAAGTCTCTGAAGTGTATCTCTTACATACAGTTTGGTGAACTTGCTTATTGTTGTTGTTGTGTGTGTGCAGGTATGGCAGTAGCAGTAGTCTTATCTCTCCATCGACATTTCCTTCACCCAATAGGACAACTTTTATCATCTCAACCAAACATCTAAACTACAGCCATTTTTTAGATCAATTATTTTTTTAAAAATAAATCATGAGTAATATGCCCAATAGAATCATGATGATCTTAATGTAGCACAATGTGTCCAGCATGCATAGAAAACCAGTGATAGTTCAGAATGTGATACTGTTACTTGAGGTGATGATATTGGCCACCAGCAGTTATGTACGTAAATGTAAACCCAATGTCATAGAAACAATGAAAAAACTTGTAAATCTGCCGCTATAGCTTCTCTCCTCCGGTGTATCATACTTTACCAGTCGAGATTATCTTCGTGCCTACCACTTCACAGTCCATTTGTAACAGAGAACTGAAATCTGCAACAACAACAACAACAAAAAAAAAAAAAAGCACACAAACAACAAATGTTATTTCAATGATAGTCATTTTAGGCTAAATAATAATTTCAGAAATATTCTGTTTATAAAAGTGTGCCGCCAACTAAATTTATACTTAAACTTAACTCGGCATTTCAAATGTTAGCTATAGGAGGACCATTGGTCGTATAAACAATAAATATTACATCAAGGAAGAACTAAGCTATAAGCAATTTTAGCTACCAGACACTATTATCTTTAATGTAGTAAAGGGTGGTTTACAATGCCATTAAAATAGCATACTATTATTATCATGAATTAAAAGTCATGCCTTCTGCAATCACCACACATACTTCTATATACGCACCTGAATCAGCAGGAATGAAGATAGAGAGTAGGGGCAGCTCGCTGAAGTTCCCCATAGTGGGCTGCAATAAGATATGCTCCTATAGCGCAAACACACACACATACACATTAATAATAGTTTCTTGTACTAATAAAGAATGTATTATCAGAGGTTAAACTCAACATACTTTGAAGCTGAGAAGGTAGTAGTTCTCCAGGTTCCTGGGAATGTACTTTTTAAATTCTCTGTACAAACTGTCAGCTCCTTGGAATAAATAATCTGTAGGAGTACGTCTACCAGAGACACAATATTGAATTCACACACACACACAAAGTGCATTGCAACTTACAATGGATATCCATTAGACACAATTGTCAAGGAATTCTATAAGGAAAAATGGAGAAAACGCACGAATCAATGCTTAAACAACAAACAACCGCACAACCAAAAGTAACAAATAAGTTGTGATGATGATGATGATGATGATGATAATTACCCATCACTAGCACCGATCACCTCACCTGATCTTTGTCTCTTGTAGTGAATTGCACATCCTCATGAGAAGGCGGTACCCCGGTGTTCACAGATTTGAGCTCAAAACACGACATCATGTTTTTGTTGATCCTACAAATCATACAATCTATATTATAATATGCTTGCGTGTCAGTATGACCAAGACGGTGTGTATTTAAGAATATTATAACTAGCAAGTACCCTGCCACACAGTGGCGCTTGACGTATTGCTTAGTAAGAATGCAGTAGCATAAGTTATTTTTATTCATTGTTATCATTCTCTACCATTGGTTGGTTACATCAGTTTCCCTCTCCTGCTCTCTTTTTCCTGAACTATCTCAGCTTTTCTTACCCCCCACTTTTCCTTTTTTTCCAGCTCTTTCTTCTTGAGTCATGGAGTCCCTTCTCCTCCTTTGTCTATCTCTCCTGCTTCTGAATCTCTCTGTCCTTCTATCATGATTGTAGACTTAAGGCTTTGCAAAATGTTGCCTTCTTTTTCGTACTTTCACCTTCCTTTTGTTAAACTTACACCACCTTTCACTAAGCCAAAACTGAAATTGCCAATTGCCTACATGTCCCAACTGTAGGAGGAAATGTACCTTAGAGTCGGACATGTAGGAAATTTCATTTAATTTCACCTAGTGTTTACTTGGCGATTTTACTAAGCCGCCTTACCTCACCGATTCCACCCACTTTTTAGTCATGCCTTCTCTTTCGTACTTTCACCTTCCTTTTCAAAACCTACGCTGCCTTCCCCTGTCTATTCTATCCACTTTTAGTGTACGTACAATTAATCACTTTCAACTGAATGGATAACACCTTACCCATTCAAGGTATGACGATGCTTTAACAAACTGTTTAAGCTCATGAATTATTCATGAATACACACACTGCCGGTCGTCGTTACTGACACACAAACATATTATTTATTTATTAGGTACTGAACAGAGCCTGATAACTGTTGCCACATAGAAAATGCATTAAAGTAAACAGGATGTGGCTTAGGGCAATATTTTTCCATATCACCTGTGTTCATAGTTATTACGTTGGGTTATTACGTCCCCCTAGGTAAATTTCTTGTTACCAAGGTATTGCCATGAGCAGTACCTAATAAATTTATTATCCATTGGATACCCGAGAATATCACTCGTCTGATTGGCGGTATTTACGCTCGTGCCTGCGGCACTCGCGTAAATACTAAGCCAACAGACTCGTGATATTCTCCTGTATCAAATGAATAATATATATATAGCGTTATTCACTAGCTAGGTCGGTAAAGCATCATCATATTCAGTAGAGGTGTTTACAAAGCAGCAGGAAGAGGTAGAGAGGGGAGGAGAAGAGTCCATGATTCATAAGGAAAGAACTGTGGAGAGGAAAGGGCTCAGGAAGAAAGAGAGCAGGAGAGGGAAACTGGTGTAACTAAACCAAGTGGTAGAGAATAGATGAAAATACTTCATGCTACTGCATTCCTAATTTGCAAAGTTAGTACATCAAGTGCCACTGTGTGGCTGGGTACTTGCTAGTGCCACTGTGTGGCGGGGTACTTGCTAGTTCGATACAGTTATGCCATTGAATTAAGGCTCTATACTTCTATCACACCATATAACCACACCCACCAACTTACATCTGTATACTGGTCTGGTTGTGTCTCATACTTCCATTTCTGCCAGTCTCCAGTGGACACGAGCACACGTGTCTGACAGAGGACTCCTCCTCATGTCCTCCTTCCTCTACACCTCCCACAAGCTCTCCTAGTTTCCTTATCTTCCCGACCATCTGCTCCCCAAGAATAAGTGCATTCCCTCCACTGACTGCAGGTTCAGTTTTAGTGTTGCTCCTCCTCAAAGACGCATGAGAGAAAGAAGGGGGGCGTGGGAGGTGATCTGAAGCATCGTCGATGGACAGGAGGGCGCGGCTCTTCACGGACATGAGGGCAGTGGAGGTGTGAGCCATGGGGAAGCCGAGGCTGGTCAAACCTTGATCCCTACCAGGACATAAGCAATGCAGGGAAGGAAAAAGAAAAGAAAAAAACAACAAAAATACAAAAAAAAACAAAAAAAAACAACAACACTTGTCAATATCACTTCTTTACATAAATCATTGGTAACCCCCCCCTTATATTATACCACCTTCTACTTAACACTTTGTTATCATTTCTGAATGCACTGACTAAATATTCAAGGCTAGTTGGTACTTGGACTTGTACAACAGAAATAGAAACTTCCACTTTCCTCCTTTATTGCTCACCTGGGGTAGAGGAATACAGCAGACAGAGACACAAACAAGATAGCCACAGCTAGAATGGCTGCAGCTGGTCTTTTCATGGGTGAGGAAGAAGAATGGCCAGGACTGGAAGGTCTACTCATGGATAGTTTCAGAGACTCGTTCTGTAACATAAAATACATCATATGTAGTTTCATCGTAATTAGACACACTTAGAACTGGGTACAATAAATAAAAACTTTACTACTAATAAAATTAAAAAAACATATAAAGAGAAGGAGAAACGCAATTCGCTGAAACTTTTGTTACTTTCGTGTTTTTGAAATGTCTGGCTTAGGAGTTTGATATGATGTTTCTAGGGTGCAAACAAAGCTAATATTTTTTGGAAATTTCTGAAAACTGAATTGTACAGTGCCAACGGTAAAGGGTGGTCAACCCTAAACAGAGTGTTGACCAAATTCTAACTACCACTGCACCACTAAACCAACCCAATCAAACTAGACACACCTCTTTCTCCAGCAGAGACACTTGCTTCCTGAGTGTCGTGTTCTGCTGGAGTAGATTCGAGTTCTTCTGAGCTGCTTCCTTCAGTCTAGCTTCAAGAGATTCAATGTACTGTAAATAAAACGAGCAAGGACTAGTCAATAGGCAAACATGTAAGGTATGGATGGAATAGAGAGTACAGGTCAAGTCAGTGTTTTTAGAATTCATAGCTAACCAGTCCCACAACAGTTTACCTGTCTTCTTCTTAATCTGGAGTTGCAGGCTGACTCTCTATTCTTCATCATCCTCAACTGCTTCTTGCTCAACTTAGACTGTACAATGATTTAAAATAATAATTGATTATTATTTTTTTAAACCCTACAAGCAAATATCTTCTTTCAACTCTCCATTTCACCCAAGTAGTCCTAATTATGCCAACAAAGCAACCCTTTTCCATCTTTGGGATTACATTGCATGCAGTACAGGCTCAAACTTACAATGTCATGCCCTTACAATTACAGTAACTGGTACACAACTTCTACTGTTATCCCTTTAGCTCCAATGCATAATGCACACAGCATGAGTCTTACCGAATCCACTGAGCCTGTGTTGACAGCAGCAGAGGCAGCGCTGCTGTCGGGATGCTGCCTTTTGTGGCCCGTGCAAACTGTGGCTGCAACGTCCGGCTTCACTTCCTGTTTTGGGTTTCCCTGAAATAAATCGAAAGACAATCACTGACCAAATCCTCCCACCACATAACCTAAGCAAGACCTCACACCAGCACAATTAACCTTACATCTACATAACCTCGCCCCACATCGGCTGGAACTGGGAGACTTCCTGTGAAACATGTAACTATCAATGAATATGTCAACTAATGGTCAACACAACCTTCCCAACTGTGTCTCTGACATCACATTATTAAATTATTCCACCACTTCAACACGACTTCATACGTGTAATGTCAACTACTACCACTGAAGGGTCACTTTCCCTGAAGTTAATATATACATACATACATATAGTCATTGACATAGTGAGGTCAGAGAAACTTAAGTTATGTTGAACAATTTTGATTATGTACACACATGAGCACACAAACATACATACACATGAGTGTGCAAAAAATGCAAATTCTCTTGTTGCCGCTAGGTGATCACACACACCTGGCAGAGCCAGGACGCCTGTGCACTAAGCAGGAACTGTGAGCCGTGCAAGCAAAGCTCCTGGAGCCGGGCTAAGAACTCGCAGGAGAACAGGCCTTTCCTCACAGCAAGTGGTGTGGGCACCCAAAGTCCCACCTGGACCATTGCTGTTTCATGAGAAAAGGCCTTGAATATGTACCCCAGCAAATACCAGGTACCCAATCACAGCTGGGTGGACTGACTGGTGGGGCTGGAAGGAGGCAGATGGAAAACCAGATGGAAAATTACCTGAGTGGGGCTTGAACTCAGGACCTCACGCCCTAAGCCAAGGACACAACCACTACACCACAAAGCCACACACACACACACTCACCTTAGCATTGCTATCAATTTGTGTGACTTGCTGAAGAAGTCCGGACAGTGCTGGTGGAAGGTACACCATCTCCCCACTCTTTAAGAGCTGCCATGAACCTACAATAGAATTATGAAAATATATATATATACATATATATACATGTACATTTTACAGGTCCACTTTCACTGTAAGGAAGCTATAGCCAAAGTTGCTACAGTGACTTCTTAATGGTACATACACCATTCACCACTTTTCTATTGCAGTGGAATGTCAAATATCCGAATGTCAATCATCCCAAACGTCAGTTAATGAAACAAGAACAAATACCACGCATACATTTAATGACAATTATTTTAGTCATGTTTTTTTTTTGTTACAAAAGCAGCTACCTTCTGATTTTCGTGTGGAGGAAATGGCTAAAATGATTGTTGGAAGAGAAATTTTTTGATAGGACTAAGCTTGAAATTAGCAAGCAGTTAAGCAGGAAGGAGTACTAAATCTGTACTTTCAAAAGAATTGGTACTGGTAGTCCACCATCACTGACACCAAGGAAAGCAAGGGAAAGTTGACAACTTTCGTTTCCACAATGGATATCACTTTTGGGTCCTTAGTATATACATGACAGCAAACGCTTTCTCTTCATTGTTTTGTATTTTACTTGTTTACGCACCCCAATCCCTGATAATCGATGTTTCACCGTACTATTAAAATGAACACCACATCATTCTTTGAATTGTAGCAATATGCTGGTGTTTAGTGTAGTAAGAACATGTAAGGCTTATGCAGCCACCACAAGTAGTTGTACGTTTGGTAACCCAAGGTATCTATCTATACTATTTCTCTGCAAGTGTCTAAGTACACAGATGATATGTAAATACTTTCTTGTTGCTATGTTCTTACCTTATGCATGTTAGGTTCAAAACATATTAGACTCTTTGCTTGATGGGTTTAAGGTTTATAAGACTTTTTATTTGTGCCATTGCTGGGTTCGAACTCGACATTTTGCATTAGTAGGGGTTAAGGTTCCACTACATATTACTGGATTATGAAGTGTGTGGCCGGTTAGCTAGATACCAGCCAGATAGATTCCGGGTAGTATCAATCCAATTAGAAGCAGAAACTTGTTCTTCAATCTTTATGAAAGCTATAGTCCATTAAATAATTATGATTTCAGAGTGTAAACTTTCACAAAGTCATTAGGTTCTTGCCATACAGAGAACCGATGCTACAAGGTCTTCAGCAGTTAACACCTTGTCCCTAAATCACGCAACCTGTAACCCCATCCAGCAAATGGATTCCTTCACTCTTCTCACTCACTCACTCAGGAATTCTGTTTGACCAGACAGACAAAATAATTCACCACGTGTACTCACACATACCACAGCATTCACTTCTAACAGCTACACCACAATAGGACACCTTTTCAATTAACACAGTTGTAAAAAAACAAAAAAACAAAAAAAAAACAAAAAAACAAACAAACTGGAAGATACTCTATTTCACATATGTACTCACTCAACTAATCACCTACCCACCCACTAATTTCCCACCCCCTTCATACACACACACACACACACACACACATTTCTCACCAGCCACTTGTGACTGCTGTGCAATTGGTTTCGTCCCACTCTGCTGCTGATGTGTTGACTGTGGATGAACTGGTAAGGGGACAGCAGCCACAGACGATGCAGATCTAGTGGTAGTAGTAATAGCATTAGGAGGAGGAGCAGGAGGTGGAGATTGCTGGGGAGAGACAGAGACTGATGAGAGAGGAGGAACTGTCGTGTTGGTGGGCGTTAACATGGAATTAGTAGGAGGTGAGATGACAGGATGAAATTGCGAGGGAGCAGCTGGAGGATTAGAGGAGGGAGTTGTTGATGGATGGACAGTTGAGGACGGAGCAGGTGCTAGCACATTAGTACCAGTTGAGTTCAAGGCTGAATTGCTGGATGACATGGGTGGAGAAACTGGAGTGGGAGGGGATTGGGGAGGAGTCAGTCCTGGGATTTCCAAAAATACCTGTTAAAATAAAATTAGTGCATAAAAAGTTATTGCTTAACCCAAGGTTTTTTCCCCCTTTTTTGTTACCTTATCATCATATCCTCCAGTTGTTGTATTCATTGATGGTGCATTGCCTGTCGTTTCAACTGCAAGGAAAAGAAATAGGAAAACTAACTTCTACTCCATCTCTTAGCAACCATAAAACAACAGTAAAAATAAGTCAACATTAAGGATTGAAAAATAAAACCAAAAAACCAACAATTAACCTTCTCTTCCCCCTCAATACCCCTCCACAACTAAAACAAACACTTCCAGATAAAACAACAGTGGTCCCAGTAGTGCAACAACCTATATACATTCCTCAAGCATGTGGGTGCACTTGAGCACACCAACTAGACCCACAAGTTTACTTTTTAAGTCCTTGCCTATCTCAATTATTAAACTTCCCAAAGTCAGCCATAGTTAGTCAACGATTGCAATTCAATTCAATTAGCTACCACTGAACCTTCTCCTGCCAAGCACTAACCCACAAGCAATAAGTGTACATATACCATAGGTTAAACTGTCATGTTTTTGTTCAAACTTAAACAATAATTCTAATCTAGCAATTAAACTTCAATTTTCGTTTTAAGAATTTCTCCAGCTACTCAACACAGTTCCATTCGACCTAGGAATACTCAATTAATTTGCACTTTTAACAAACAGGGGCAAGACGATAACTATGACCCACTCTTACGCTGCGGATTGATAGCTTCCTCCCACTCCACTAACATAAAACAATGAGGATTTATAACTAAACCAACAGTGAACA
>WLWD01006206.1_pt1 | contig 14230 bp, 11 predicted proteins | sample 6712731 | NCBI WGS metagenome assembly WLWD01 (sample SAMN12718690, study PRJNA576275) | sponge metagenome | isolation source: marine sponge | host: Mycale hentscheli | place: New Zealand: South Island, Marlborough, Capsize Point | collected 2014-11-01
AATCTCCCTAACTCTGCTGTTCCCTGGTACAATCTCCCTAACTCTGCTGTTCCCTGGTACAATCTCCCTAACTCTGCTGTTCCCTGGTACAATCTCCCTAACTCTGCTGTTCCCTGATACAATCTCCCTAACTCTGCTGTTCCCTGGTACAATCTCCCTAACTCTGCTGTTCCCTGATACAATCTCCCTAACTCTGCTGTTCCCTGGTACAATCTCCCTAACTCTGCTGTTCCCTGGTACAATCTCCCTAACTCTGCTGTTCCCTGGTACAATCTCCCTAACTCTGCTGTTCCCTGGTTCATCGTGCAACACCACTATGCCCTAGTTCCTCTGTTGCAGACCTCCAGTGCCCAGTGATGGGATGTGGAGGACTATCTGATGTCATTAGTTATCTGATCTACCAGGCCTGGTCACATTTCCCAAGCAACTGGTCTCATTACACTCAGGTGCACCCTCTGCCTCTGACCTACACCACATCCCTGAACCCCAGCACCCCTGACCACACACCCCCACTATTCAAAGGAGAGTAGTGCAGCCATTTTGCTTGAACTAAACCACTGACATTTGAACTACGCCCACTTGCACTTTGAGCCACACCCACTGCATTCTGAGCTAGAAGCAGCCAATATCGGACTCTTAATATATTGACTAACTAAAAGTTCTCAGATAAGGACTAATTATAGACTAAATTTTGAGGTTTAATTACAACAATTGTAGTAAAGTAAAAATATTCTGTGCTAACAATTTCAGCTTTAACTTTTTTCTTCAGCAGAAGCATACAAGCAAGGAATGGCAGCAGGGTAAGGGCTAAGATCACAAGTGAAAGAAAAGAGAAAGAACAGTGCCAAAAAAAGAGGAGGGGGGGGGGGGGGGGGGGGGGGGGGAAAATAATGAAGGGAAATGAAAGAACAAAACAAAGTGGGAAAAAAGAAGGAAGGAAAAAAAAAGGTTAGAATGGTCTCCTGGTGTGGATTTGTTCCAGTGGAATCTATGTTCCTCTGTGCAGTGATTCTAGTGCTGGTGGTATACTGGTTTATCTCAAACTGGAGAACACTGAATAAACAACTAACTATCGAAATACCATCCACTCCTATTCCGAACCACACCTCCTGCACTCTGAACCACACCCACTGCCTGTGTGCAAGCGCTCCAACTCAGGTACTACAGTTAGAGACATGGTCCTGTCAGAGGTACTGTAGCTAGGGACCTGATCCTGTCAGAGGTACTACAGTTAGAGACATGGTCCTGTCAGAGGTACTGTAGCTAGGGACCTGGTCCTGTCAGAGGTACTGTAGCTAGGGACCTGGTCCTGTCAGAGGTACTGAAGCTAGGGACCTGATCCTGTCAGAGGTACTGTAGCTAGGGACCTGGTGTCAGAGGTACTGTAGCTAGGGACCTGATCCTGTCAGAGGTACTGTAGCTAGGGACCTGGTCCTGTCAGAGGTACTGTAGCTAGGGACCTGGTCCTGTCAGAGGTACTGTAGCTAGGGACCTGGTCCTGTCAGAGGTACTGAAGTTAGAGGTCTGGTCCTATCAGAGGTACTGTATTTAAAGATTTGGTCCTATCAGAAGTCTGTGTGTATTATGTGTATATACAGGAGGGGACACTGGGACCCCCCACCAATCCCAAACAAAACATTTCCCCCTCTTTCACAGTTACAACTGAGTGCTCTGGTTTTGCTGTCCAGTAACATCCAAATACACATATCGGCAGAGGTCTGGATGTCTGGATGTCGCTCACCACCATAACTTCCTGCATGTGTGTACTCATCTCTGGGCATATAGCGCCAATCTCTAACACTAATGTTTCCCACCCAGCTGTATGTGTACACATGTGTGTTATGTACTGTGAAGAGAGACAACAATCACCCACCACCACCAGCTGGACAACATCTAGTATCAAGTGGTCCAACCTGCAGGTTGCCATAATAGCCAGAGATCTATCCCAGCCCACACAATAGCTGCGAGTCAGGCCCAGAGCTAGTAGATAAGACTGGCCAACACCACAGCCTGGTGGTCAACCACAGCTCAAACAGTTCCTGGGAGCACTCCTTCTCTAGTTGGACCAGGTCAGGGTCATCAAAGGCTACACAACCCCACATCTTATGATCCCCACTCCACTAATTAAATCAACCACACCAACACTGGAAGAAGTTAAAAATCTGTCAGCAAGAAGTCTGTCAGTAATAAATTCATCAGCTAGAATTTCGGCAGAAGTCTACTAGTGATAGCAATTCAGAAAAGATTGCAGACTTGTACTGGTTCCTTCGTTGTACTTCTCCTCACCTCAGGTGACGACTTATAATGGTCTCAACTAAATTACTTCTCAGAAACACTAGAGCACTAAGAATGCAAACCCTCAGCATTAGTTTATTTTTTTTAAAGTCACTACTGCTGAATAACAAAGTTCTTAAACTTTCAGCTCATAATAATAATCGTTTCATTCTATTTATGAATACAAATTTTAACTACAGCATTTAGCATCGGTCTGCTTGCGTCTCTGGAATTCCTCAGGAGTGTATGGGCATGGCATTTAGAATCAGCCACCCTACGCTCCCTGGGACTGATCTACACTGTCTAAAACTAAAACTGTTTAACGGGTTTGACACTCAGCCATAAAGTTTTTACGACTTTCTGAGGACTTCATGGCATTCTCTGGCTCAAGTATTAATCTTGGCTTGGTAGAAAAACAATAACCACAGGAGCATTTGAACTTACTGACATAAATGGCAGGTAAATGAATGAATGGGAGTGGCCATATAGCAGCACTCATCATCGTAGTGTCTGCCTTTTCTCTAGTTTTCTCAAAAAAATAGTCGTGGAGTGAAAAAAAAAAAAAAAAAAAAAAAAAAAAAAGTGGCAAATTAAAAAATATACCTAGCCCTTCTTGCAGATCTGAAACCACTCTCACAATAGCTAGCTGGTGTCCACTCAGCAGTGATCTGACCTGACTGCTTGCTTGTTAAATGCCAGACCTCTTGCAGGTACACAACACACACACGTACACCCACCCACACACCAGAGCAAGAGTTGCATTTACAGCAAGCTTTGCCATGCCCACCACTCAACTATTGCCATCCTGACTGAGAGACGAGGCAGTGATATAAATGTCATAGTCACTGAATACTTCACCCAAACTACTGACACTTCTCTTGCTCTTACTGATAGCTTCAACACAATTCCAGCAAAAATAGTGGACTGCCATCATCAGGCCAAGTACAAATCTGATTGATCTTACCCACTCAAGAATTCACAGAGATATGATATGAATGCCAATATTTTACTGAAAGTGTCTCTCCTGTCTTCACCAGTTGTTATAAACCTATGTGGCTTCATCTAATCTGATCCCACCCCGTACACCCAATCAATTGGCAATGGGATCCCGCCTGGTCTCATCGACACGCAATTAGACTCAACTATAGCTACTGCATCATCACAAGTAAATTCAAGCGTGAAAGACAGCAGAGGTAGCAAGTGGTGTTGAAGTCAATCTAGTGCCAAGAAGTTTGATTCTGAAACTTAAAGTTCTAATTTGGATCACACACACAAATATATACAATGAACACAATCACTTGACTTCCTACACTGGTAATAATAATAATAATAATATAATAATAATAATCAGGGTTTCATACAGAGGTAGGGGCGCCCTGGGATCCCCCCCCCCCCCCCCCCCCAGAATTTCATGAAATAAATTAATAATATTTACTACTTAATGGTACTCTGTGGTTATGATTTATAATGGTATTCCGTGAGTTTGTTGTTTGTATATATATCTAATAGTTGGTGAAAGTTCACTTCAGAGGTCCTTCAATTGCAATACACATTAGTCTTCCAAGATTGGTGTCACTGATTCTAGACTTGAGATGATTTTTAATTAAATGGGTGTGGTTTCAGCAAAATTGGGTGTGGTCAATCAAACATGCCCCCCCCCCCCTCCTTCCTAAACTCTTTCCCCCCAAGTTTGAAAGCAACTAGTATCAAGACAGTCACTCTAAGACACACCCACAACAATCTCACCTGATGACTCTTCACAATTCTACCAATTTGAGGTGCCAGAAAGACGTCTGGCTCATTGTGGGCGTGGCCAATATTGACTAGAACACGCCCATCTCTCCTCATGTAATTGACCACATCGTATTTCCTCAGCAACTGCCGACCTTCTGATGGCGCTGGCCTGCCTTGTGCTTGGCGAGGTAAGTTTCTGGCACTGTGAGGGTGTGGCACATCTTTGGGATGACCCTGCCTATGGAGGAAGTTATTGCCCATGCTACTGGAGTTATCAGAGTCTGAAGAGCCACTATCGATGACGATGGCCTCTAGTAATTTGTTCTTGGAGCTATGATGAGCTTCTCGTGCAGACGGCTGACCTATCTCCACCTGCACTATCTCAGGACTCGAGCTTCCTTTGGTGACTTGACAAGACTCAGGTGACACACGAACCACACCCTCCACAGTAGCCACACACTGTGATGACTCGACCACGCCTACTGGCACAGCACCACCATGAGTGGAGTAAACGTCTTTATCCGCTGCCTCAGCTGAAGTGCTGATATGCTGTAGTAGTTTCAGTCGATGGATCCTCTCCAACTCTGCACTCTGAGCGTCTCTAGCCTCAGGGTTGAACTCCTCCACAGACTCAATGTGAGTCCTAAGTTTCTTCCTCAGACCCACCATTTTCCTCTTGCGTAGACGCTTCCGTTTGGGGGGAAGACTCCCCCTGGAGAAGATGGAAGACGAGGAGCCGGAAGGTTGGATGGGAGTCGGGAGAAGGTTGAGTTCTTCTTGAGACTCATTGAGCTCACTCTCTCCTGCCTCACAAGAACTGTCCCTATGACAACAGTAGCACGCATGTTGATAATGATGTCACTTGGTCATAGCCCACTTCCCACCACCCGTACTAACATACTCCACACATCCCCAGGAGGAAGAGACACAAGGCAGGAGGAAGAAATAGACAAGCACCTCTCTTAGATTGAGATAAACAATTAGTTTTGATTTATTATTATTATTATGACTAATGGATTGATATAGGGGTAGACAAGAAAGTTTGTAATAGTCTTCATGGATGAGTGCATTATTAATTCCACCTCAAGATAGGAATAATTAATCATAACTGAACCTTCGAAGATTAGAATAGATAGTTGATAACTCTGTAATTGGCAAATACTCTTGTCAGTGATTATTAATCCATCATTACACTTGTGTTGCCAATATTGCTATGACAACACTCAACACTAACTAAAGATGCTCTCACAGAACTAAAAATCAACTGATTAGCAGCTTTCCAACTAATGCCATCCCTCCAACCTTCTGATATTCACAATTTTCTGGCACTTTTCCTAACCTTCCCAAGACTGCACTTCCAACAAGCCAGAGCTACTGTTAACACATAACATCTACTACTAACTCAGTCTACTACAAATCACAAAATAGGAACAGCTGTTTTTTTCCTTTTATCAATCTTGAACTATCCTTATACATTACTAGTGAAATTCGAGTGTATCAATTGTGCTCCAAGTGTCCATTCCTAAAGTAGAGCTTATTTACACTCACTAACTCTGAGCTTCAAAGCGAGCAATTATACACATCGCTAAGCTTATTATAATCGAGTGGGTCAACAAACTTACCCCGCGCTTTCGCAGGAACTTGACGAGGTGGTGTCGAACTCTTCAACGAAGTCATTCATAACAGCTTTCTAGAACTAAATTTGACACTTAGTCCAAGCGACAATCCGTCATTTCGACATACTACTGCCGCGACTTATCTGCAACATCTGGTATTTGTGGCCATGTGGCGGGTTACTTGTATTTGCTGACATTGCAAATTTTTGGTTGCATCACGTGATTACAAAAGCATAAAATTTTAATTCACTGTAATTTCTATGCAACACACCACGAAATGGCGAATAAAAACAAAAAAATTAAATAGTGTCTCCTTTTAGTTTAAGAACTTCTATTGCATTCTGAGGTCCTTTACCACCATATTCACCCATTCCTCCTATGACTGCAATCTTGCCCTCAAATGCTACGGTAGTCAAGGACGCCCTAGGTATAGACATGCTGGGTATCCTTTGTGGCACAGCACTCCTGTGAGCAAAGCACTCTCCATTCTTCATGAAGGTTGGCTGACCCTCCGCTCCCCCAAGACCCCCAGCAACAACGACATGGTCCCCGATGACTCCATAAGAACTGTCTGATCGCATCTCTGACAGATCCTTGATTCTGCACCACAAGTTTTGGTCAATGTCATACTTCTCAACAATTTTAGAAATTCCAACTAGCGGGATGAGGCCACCGATGACAAATATCTCGTTCTTTATGCCTACGACGCTGTAAAAGACTCTCACAGAGTTCATGGGGCTAAGCTCCTCCCACTGTTTCATGTCAAGGTCAAACGCCTCCACAGCCTTGACGGGATCCGGGCCATTCCTGCCACCCACCATGATTAGTTTGCGGTCGTACAAGTACCCCCCGCTGGAGTAGCTGGGGTGTGGCTTGGGAGGCAACTCCTGCCATTCGTTAGCCACAAAATCAAAGACGACAGATTGGTTGCAGTTCTTCTTGTCCGTCCCTCCGAGACAATACAGCTTGTCGTCCACTAGCTGGATGTACGCTCCCACCACACCTATTGGAAGAGGAGGGAAGTGCTCCCATTTATTGGAACCGATATCATAACAATCTACTCGATCCAGCGGCTTCTGCCCGGTTGTAACTCCGCCCACTAAGATGAGCTTGTTGTTGCGGACGATGCACCCGTTGTTGCCGGCCGCTGCTCTTGGAGTAGGAAGATCAGGCAGTCGACCCCACTTGCGCTCATCAAAGCTGTAGACCTCAGCTCTAGTGATTGGAATACCAGCTTTGTCACACCCACCTGGGACAACATAGTACACAGTAATTAATAAATAAATGAATAAGAGAGCAAACAAAATATGAATAAATAAACATGTATAATAAATAAACATGTATAATAAATAAACATGTATAATAAATAAACATGTATAATAAATATAATATTAATCAAAAATGAATAATAATATAAGCTCTTGTTTCAAAACCTGATTTTAAGCACTATTAATTAGCCTTGCACCCATCTCTAGCCACACTCTGACCTCACTCTAACTTAACCCTAGCCACTTGTTGGTAAACAGATGGTGCCAGTAGCTATCTTAGCTTAGTGCCCAACAAGAAAGCAGTGAAGGTTTGATCTAATTTCTAACATATCTATTAGAATACCAACAATACCACGACTGAGTCATTCTTCAATACAAACAATAAAGTGTGGCATTATTTAGAAATACTGTACGGGAAGCTGAAATAAAGATCTGATTGGTCACGGCAATTTATCTGTGACCTCACCGCACTGCACCAGCTAGGCTACATCACAGAGAAATTCTTGGGCAATAGTTTTCACCAACAAGAAAACTATGAATAATGGCAGAATAGAGTGGGATGATTTCTTCGACAAAATATAAGACAAGATATATGATTTCTTGACCGCAGCAATACATCTATCTTGGCTATAGTAGTGCATGTGATATCATGAAACACTGAGATGTTCGGGATAGTAGCACTAGTGAGATGTTCGGGATAGTAGCACTAGTGAGATGTTCGGGTAGTAGCACTAGTGAGATGTTCGAGATAGTAGCACTAGTGAGATGTTCGGGATAGTAGCACTAGTGAGATGTTCGGGATAGTAGCACTAGTGAGATGTTCGAGATAGTAGCACTAGTGAGATGTTCGGGATAGTAGCACTAGTGAGATGTTCGGGTAGTAGCACTAGTGAGATGTTCGGGATAGTAGCACTAGTGAGATGTTCGGGATAGTAGCACTAGTGAGATGTTCGGGTAGTAGCACTAGTGAGATGTTCGAGATAGTAGCACTAGTGAGATGTTCGGGATAGTAGCACTAGTGAGATGTTCGAGATAGTAGCACTAGTGAGATGTTCGGGATAGTAGCACTAGTGAGATGTTCGGGATAGTAGCACTAGTGAGATGTTCGGGATAGTAGCACTAGTGAGATGTTCGGGATAGTAGCACTAGTGAGATGTTCGAGATAGTAGCACTAGTGAGATGTTCGGGATAGTAGCACTAGTGAGATGTTCGGGTAGTAGCACTAGTGAGATGTTCGGGTAGTAGCACTAGTGAGATGTTCGGGTAGTAGCACTAGTGAGATGTTCGGGTAGTAGCACTAGTGAGATGTTCGGGTAGTAGCACTAGTGCGGCGAGACACTTTACTCGGCTTCAAGTCGTAAACATTTCCTCACATCACTTGTGGTATTTATCATGAATACCTCAGTCTTCCGAGTCTTCCGAGTCTTCCGAGTTATTATATCTCCCAAATACACAGAAAAGAGTTCATCCAATAACCTTCAAAGGACCAGTATGAGGTGTGGACTCTTTTTTTTATTATAATGTCACGAAATCTTGCTGGAGGATCAGTCAGTAAGATCAGACTATCTCTAGGCAACTTGCTGTGCCTGCTTACTGCTTAACTTATCCTTCAGAGACAGGAGGGTTATTGGCGAGCGAGCGAGACAGTATTGGGGTGGATAATGCAAAATCGGGTATATGTTATATATATGTATGTATGGATGGATGGATGGATGGTACGTATGCCCTTTAAACGCGCGTGCGGGGAACTTTTTTCTCCAAAAAACACGGCTTTTTAGTCTTGATCCCAGTTGAAACAACAGCATTAAGCAAGCCATACTTTAAACTTAATCCCCGAAGTGTGAGAAATTTCCGGCGAAAACGCTTGTTTTTCAAGACACAAAAAGTTTATTCGACCGGTTACTATGACATTGAAGACCCTTTTCCAGACTTAATTTCAAAACTTCGCTGTTTTAGGGGGGATATGAAGTGCCGATTGTCTAGAGCTGAGGTAAGTACGTAATTCCATATTTGTTAGCTAAATATGCAAAAATAACTCTGGCCTTTCTTTTATGTAGCTATGAGCTTGTTGTCAACAGTGACTGGTAAATTCAAACAGTCAGAATGGCTCAAATTTGGTACTACAAAAGTTACCACTGCTCAAGAAAATGAGGTAAGAAAGTAATTTTGTATTTGTGTGCTAAAATTGATGGTCTTTTGTTTTTGTAGCTGAGAGCTTGTTGTCAAGAATTCACGGTAATTCAGATAGTCAAAGTAATTTAAATTTGATACTATAGAAATTATCAATACTCAGGAAATTGAGGGAAGTAGTAATTCCATATTTGTTGGCTAAAATTACAAATAATAACACTGGTTTATATTTTTTATCGTAGCTGAGAACTTGTTCAACAGTTACTGGTAATTGAGATTATCAGAATGGCTGATGTTTGATACTACAAAAGTTACCATTAATCAGGTAAGATAGTGATTTTGTATTTGCTTGCTGAAATAAAAGGTCGTAACTGCTATTATAGTCTTTGCATGAACTAAGCTAAAACATTAACAATAGTGTCATTATATGTTACCTTACTATCAGACTCGCTCGCCATTTGTGCTCAAGCACACCACTAGTTTATATATATGTGTGGACGCACGTATGTCATTTTGTACTTTGACCCTCGCATATTTTTGTGTTCGCTCTGTGTTCGACCCCGTCCCAAACTTTCACTAAACAGAATCCTCCGGTTTAGCGATCATTACCCGTATCACCGTAGAAATTGAGTTGTTTACCGCTTTGAATAGTTTTGCGGGTGCAGTTAAAACGCAAAAACTAATGGGAGCTCCATTTCTATTCGAGTTAGTGGCGGTGGTAAGTTAATACGCTATTTGTCACAGTTACAAGCCCTACGCAGCAGTATTTACTTGAAAATTCACTGTCCACTGGACGAAACATAAAGGTAAGTTGCTAGGTATGTTCAGTTGTGTGAAAGTATTGTGCGTTACAACTACTACTTAGTTAAAGAATATCACAAAGTTTAATAACGCGACTTGTTTTTTTGCTGCTTATTTTTCAATTCAAGTGGTTACTATTGAATCCTCTTTACCGTATACACGTAATTTAAAAACTTGATTTTTTTAGTAGCTTGAGTGTCAGAAGTTAAAATCAATCGTTTAACAATAGTGTAGTTTTAGGCTCGCTCGCCATTTGTGCTCAAGTACATCACTAGTAATTAGAACACTGATAGCACACCGCAGCCTGATGGCAGCAGAACACTTATGTAGAGGTTCTGGAATACTGGTCGTCTTTGCTGTTTCGTTTATAAAATAGCTCAGAAAATCTGACCTCGTTGACCTCTGAAGTCTTCAATAAAAAGTCAAAACACTGAATTAAGTACCCAATATTACCATTTCTGACTGAATCAGTGCAGCATGTATAATAGTACAACATGCCCTCGAGGGATTTCAATCCTAGTAAGTTTCATCACACCTCTCATCAACCTTTGACCTCTGTTGTGACTTCTCGAAACACATGCGAACTCCTTCACAGCATGTGTAAATAAAAAATGGGTGTGGCAGTTAATTATCACACAATCTCTCCCCCATCTTAACTCCATTTATCCTGGGATAAAGTTAACAGTAAGCCTGGTATAATAGATCGGTACATTTGATTGCATTATCATAGTATAACTAACTCTTAGACTAAGTTTACACCACCTACAAACTAGTTGCAAATAAAATGATGAGATTTAAATTGCTATATTGCTGCCTATTTATAAATCAAACATTGCAGCACTTGAGCATACTTACCCAAAACGTACAGCTTTCTCTCATGGTACACTCCAGCTGTGAAACACCTCTTAGTAGGCATGTCGGGAAACTTCTCCCACTCGAAAAGGTCGACCAGGGCACTACTCGCTGCTCCACCACCTGCTTTTTTACCTTTCTTCTTAGGGGGATTTGCTCCACCAGCCATTGCAGCCGCAGTAAAATAAAGCCGCAGTAAAATAAAGCCGCTTATAAGAATAGTTGGGCGGGGGTGAGGATTTCTTTAAGGTAAAGGTCATCAAAGCTATATCCTAAAAAGTGGGGGCGCGAATCGAATGATTGCATTTTATTGTAAGTGTGCATTTTATTGTACTGGCAAGCATGGCTACTACTCCATCCGACAAAGTACGGAAGTCTGCCGAATTTATCGTTTCGACTTCCAAATCCGTCCATTTGGATGCAGGTGCTATAGAGGAACTTGCAGCTAAGGTTAAATATTCAATCATTCTCGGCTAATTTGCTAATATTCTATGTAATAGAATTACATATACAATAGTTAGTGTACTAGTGGTGTGCTTGAGCACAAATGGCGAGCGAGCCTTAAACTACACTATTGTTAAATGATTGATTTTAACAACTAACACTCAAGCTACTAAAATAAAGTCGAGTTTTTAAATTACGTATGCGGTAAAGGGGATTCAATGCCACTGTTTGAATTGAAAAGAAGCAACAAAATCAAATCACGTTATTTGAAGTTTTCTTTGTGATATTCTTAATAGTAGTTGTAACGCACAATACTTTCACACAACTGTACATACCTATGCAAGACTTACCTTCATGATTCGTCTAGTGGACAATGAATTTTCAAGTAAATACTGTTGAGTAGGGCTTATAACTGTGACAAATAACGTATTAACTTACCACCGCCACTAACTCGAATAGAAATGGAGCTCCCATAAGTTTTTGAGTTTTAACTGCACCCGCAAAACAATTCAAGGCGGTAAACAACTCAATTTCTAAGGTGATACGGGTAATGGTCGCTAAACCGGAGGATTCTGTTTAGTGAAGTTTGGGACGGGGTCGAACGCGGAGCGAACACAAAAATACGGAGGGTCAAAGTACAAAATGACATACGTACGTCCACACATATATATAAACTAGTGGTGTGCTTGAGCACAAATGGCGAGCGAGCCTTAAACTACACTATTGTTAAATGATTAATTTTAACAACTAATACTCAAGCTACTAAAATAAAGTCGAGTTTTTAAATTAAGTATATGCGGTAAAGGGTTTCAATGCCATAGGTCAGTGTTATTTTTGTGATTCAGACAACAATTGAGTTACTACACCTAAATTTCCTGAGTACTTTCTGTAGTATCAAATTGAAGCCATTCTGACTATCTGTATTACTTGTAATTCTTGACAACAAAGCTACAAAAACAAAAGACATTAATTTTAGCAGTCAAATGCAAAATTACCTTCTTACCCACACATTCTTGAGTAGTGGTAACTTCTGTAGTATCAAATTAAAGCCATTCTGACTATCTGAATTTACCAGTCACTCTCGTTACCTCAGCTTCCCCCGGTAGCCTCCTTAGCATTAATATTAAGGCATTCTGACTACGGGTGGGTCTTAACAACCAACAATTGGCACTTCGTAGCCTCCCAAAACGGCGAAGTTTTGAAAATTAAGTCTGGTAAAGGGTCTTCAATGCCTTAGTAACCGGTCGCAGCAACTGTTTGTGACTTGAAAAACAAGCGTTTTTGCAGGAATTTTCTCACAATTTGGAGCCCAAGTTTCAAGTAAGACTTGCTTAAAGCTGTAGTATCAGAATAAACTGGGGTCTAGCCTCAAAAGTCGTGTTTTTAGGAGGAAAAACCGGCACCCGTGTGCGCGTTTAAAGGGCATACGTACCATCCATACATATATACATATACCCGATTTTGCATTATCCACCCCTAATACTGTCTCGCTCGCTCACCAATAAACAAACATCCCCGATTTTCAATTGTGTTACCCCTGTAAGTGTCTCGCTCGCTCGCCAATTATAATTGTGATTGTTACCACTAAGTACTTGAGACCTGTTTGTTTCTTGTGTGTCAAATGACGCATACAATTGTTCTGAGTACAAGTAGTGAGAGATATGGCTTCCTGAGGTGTTAATAGTGTCTCAGATTTGCCAACTCCATTTGTTGTTAGAAGTGAAGGACTCACTGACAATCTCAGTGAACCAGCTGAAGTTTCAATTCCTTTCACTGTTAGTCTCGCGTAGCCAGACCCTTTACCTAACAGATATGCTGGGAAAGGGTCTGGTGGCATTAGTACATAGTACCAGTTCAATACCCTCCAGATCTGGTGGATATATCATAAATCTTTGCTCTTTGATGACAATAAAAAAATATATATATAACACGCACACACACACACACACACACTAGGTGTCAGGTGATTTTGTGACACTGTTATAAGCTAATCTAGTACGTTGTACCTTATAGCTACCAATGAGTACCATAAGGCAGTTATGGCACGCCTTATATCACACCTTTTCTCACAGTGCAAGAGATATTTTGTACAAGCATTTAGCCAGGCATTGAAGTCTTTCGTGTGTGCGGTATATACGTTTACATAAGGATTTAACTGCGGAGCATCGGTGAAGGACTAATTACATTCCTTTTGAACTGATACTATGTACTAATGCCATCAGACCCTTTCCCAGCGTAGCTGTTAGGTAAAGGGTCTGGCTACGCGAGACTATTCACTGTTAGGAATCTGTTGTGGTATTCTTTGCCTGCTTTGTTATTGGTGTGTTGTATGTTGTGACCGCCATTGATAGTGCCACTTGTCCGTCAGTCAGTGTTCAATTGATGAATCCAATGAAGTACTACTTATTTCATAGAGGAGGTTGTGTTTGCTCAAGTTTTGGAAATGAAATGTAGCTACTGAATTTACATTGCAGGGATAGGCAGGCGGCTGTGCGGCAAGATGCCTTCAAGTTTAGGCCACACCTACTTACACAGCCCACTTACTGCATCCTCTCCTATAACCAGTACATAAGTTGCACCGTTTAGTGTCCCGGTCTGTGGATATTCTGTTCAGTAAATGAAGTAACTGGGACCTTTTGAGCTCTCTGTGATATTGTGCACTCTTCCAGCCTGGCTGGTGGCTTGCTGGAGGATGAATGTGGGAGCTATGTATACAGAAGCCTACCTTCAGGATCCCCCATGTTGGTAAAGGGTCGTCACACAATGAACTACCTGTTGTGGTTTCAGTTGTCACAATGTTAGTGTTGAGGTTTCCTCCACAGACACCCGCTATTGCTGCTAGCAATGCAGCCCATACAAGTTCTATTGTTTGATTGCTACTAAGTGTGGGAGTGTTGGGAGGGAGGGGGTGTAATGACAAGATAATGTTCTCTTTTACAGAATGGCCACTCCCACTTATTCCTACTTATTTCTGGTGATTTGGCAGTTATTTTAGTTCTCAGAATATTCATGACTTGACTGGTGGGTGGGTCTGGAGAGAGAGGGAGAGAAGGGGTGGGTGGGTCTGGAGAGAGAGAGGGAGAGAAGGGGTGGGTGGGTCTGGAGGGAGAG
>WLWD01005556.1_pt1 | contig 14228 bp, 9 predicted proteins | sample 6712731 | NCBI WGS metagenome assembly WLWD01 (sample SAMN12718690, study PRJNA576275) | sponge metagenome | isolation source: marine sponge | host: Mycale hentscheli | place: New Zealand: South Island, Marlborough, Capsize Point | collected 2014-11-01
TGTTCTTGCATGCTGGTGACATATGCAACATTGAAACATCTCTACAAGAGAATTTCTATTTAAAGAAAATAATTTTTAAACAATATTCTGTATATTGTATGTAGTCACATGACACAAGTGCAGCTGCTATTTTCCTTACTCTGTCTAAAGATTTGCTATAATTGTTACTGGTTTTCTTTTCTCAGGAGAGTAGTGGACTGAGGCCAGACAAATGGAAGATTTTTCTAGTAAAAATGTGGTACACGTAGGGGATTGGTTGAGAGAGCAGAAGTTTTCTGAAAAAGTTGTTGATAGCTTTCAAGGTAAAGTCTACACCTTTTTATTTTTGTTCTAGTTGACAATATTTTTTAAATTTAGACAATGACATAGATGGAGAAACATTTTTAATTCTGGAAGAAAATGACTTCAGTCAACTAATCACTTCAATTGGAGAAAGAAGAAAATTATTTTTAAAGCAAAGAGAGCTTAATTGCAGAACTTCTTCTGTTCAGGTAGGCCTTATGAAAAAAATTTAAACTTATATGTGTAGTCCAAGACATAAAACTTCTTAGGTTATTGAAGACAATGTAAAAGAAACTGCATCTGTTCCACACGAAGATTTGTTTTCAACCTCTGAATCTCTGGATGTAAGCTCTTTAGAGTTTCTGTTATATCTTTTAGGGTTGAATTTATAAAATCATTAGTAGCTAAGTTGTTTTGTGTCCATCTAAGCAATTTAAAATACAGGTGAAGTTGTTGTAAGTAGTGAGGTCCCTTCAACCCTCCTGAGGCAAGTGTGGTTTTTCTTATCACTAAGTAGGTTAAGTGGTGAGGTTAGCCACAAGCCATTCAAACATGCATGGTCTGGTTCCTCTGTCATACCCAAGATGATCCTTATCACTTCCAAAGCTTTGCACAATATTTATGTCTTCACATATACATACAAGTATCAACACAAATTGAAACAAAATTTTTGTTGTGTAGTCTACATTGATTTTAATCAAATTCACTCATCACTATTTTACCTTGAAAATAACTTATATAGATTTATATACAGAGTCTTATTTATTTTTGGTTTGTTCTTGGGCTAGTGAAGAAGAGGTACATTTGAATGTTTCATTGCTAGCGTGTAATAACTTGAATAAATCTCTCATTTCAATTTAGGATTTGGCAAGTTCAAGTGCGTTAGATGAGGAATGGTGCAATGAATTGTCACCTGAGGTATAAGTAGTGGATTGTAAATAAAAATTTAACATAAAAACACATTGTTATTGCATAGTTACCGTCAGCAAGTATGGATCCTGATAATATTGAAGCAGGCGAGGATACTATAAGTCCTTCAGTCAAGGTAAATCTTTAAGACACTGTAGTACAACAAGTGTGTATTAGGGATACACTACAGCCCCTCTCATCTGTTTGTCTTCGGCTAATAAAAGGAATGTAGGTTGGTATTGATATTTCATTTGATACAAATCCCCCTCCTTCCATACTCCCCAATATTTTATCCACCAATCATGTTTAGCCTACTATAATTTGCTACATTATATTTTCATAGCTTTTCAAGGTTTAAAAATAATTAAGATTTTTTAAATATCTTTAAATTGTTGCTATTCAATATTTTTAATTATTTTAATATTTTGGAGCTAATGGTTTCTCATGTATTGTATATACATTAGGTTGGTATATTCAAAAGGACCCCAAGGACAATCATAACCAAGAAATGTCCTGAACCACCTCTGCCAATACCATTTCGTTTGCCACAAAATTATCCAGCAGCAGTAATGTTAGGCCTACAAGAGGGTGTTATGACTGGAAGCACTAAGACGAAGTTCATTGGCAACGTCGCTGCAGCAGTGTTTTCTTTTAAAAGCTATCCAACCAAAGACGAATATACCCATATTGGACAGCAAATAATTAACAAGTATCCTTTCCTAAAGTCATCTACAGGAACTGGATATGTAAGATACTGACAATAATAATTTGAACATAGTTGTTATTAATAAAGGTATACACATAATTGTTAGATATTTTGACCTAACTTAATATTAGTATATTTATTTACGTAACAATTACTGTTGCACAGGGTTACTTGGTTGAAGCACTCAAAGACAAAATGAAATATTTAAGAAGCACTGGCAGACCAAGCAACAAGAGAATGTTAGAAAATGGAAGTCTTACTGCACAAAAGAAAAGGAAAGAATACCGTGCATTTCCAGCAGCAACAACCCCAACTATACCGGATAATGAAGATGAACACTCTAATGCAAGAAATTACAAGCTAATGCTATCCGAGTCAAAAAAAAAAAATCCAAATACCAGAACAATTAAAATATTAATGGAGCGTACTTTCCCCTTTCGAAGACAGGACATATTGAATAGTGAATTTTCATTAAATGGTGTTTTACAGGAGTATCCACCACTGCAAGTCATTAATGAGGTAATCGAAATAGTTTCATTTATTGCTAAAACATATTTCAACTTTAACTTATGTACAATGCTAATAGAGTGAGTAGTGAGTAGGTATTCTTTTGTATGTTTGATTTAGGTTTTGACTGAGATGAATAAAATATTTCCAGACAAAAGTTCCCAAGGAAAGTGGGAGAAACTTATGCCGAAAATAACACAACTATTCCAGAAAGAATCAATTTCTCCTGAGATACAAGTGGTGCTTGAAATGCTGAAAGAAGACATAACACCAGGTAACCAGGCAACCATTTACATTCCTTGAGAGCTTGTACATTTTTGAGAAAATGCAGCTGTTGAAGGGAGGAAATGCAGCTGCTACTCAGTGTTTACCCTCTTCTTATTTACTTATTTTTTAATTACTTTAACAAGTTACTGGACAAGTTATTTAATATCTGCTTTAAGCTATAAATAATATCCCACTAAAAGTACAATTACTAAAATCATATCGATGTATTTCTGTCCGGCAAATAATTTACTAAATTTATTTCTCCTATATTATTGCTTCTAATTTTTGAAGACAACATTTTGCATATAAATAGAAACTATATGGTTTGCAAATCGTAACATTATATTTGTTAAGACATCAGTAATAGGAAATGGCGAACAGAAATTTGTATATTGAAATGTTTGATTGCTTCTTCTATTACAATTCAGGTTGTCAAACTGTTAGGGCAATGATAATGATGAATACAATGCTACCAGACACCAGGAGCAAGTCCACTTATAAGAACATTGTCATTGTCATTGAGGTGAGCAACAATAAAGAATGTTAATACAGTATAATAAAGACCTGCATTCATACACAGTTATTGACGTTGTCTTATATTATTGTTACTGTAGGATCCAGCAGATATTGCAAGAGAGAGTCCACACGCACAGCCTCTGGTAGCAGTGGAACTACAAAACCAAACCATCACCAATATATACATAGTGGCTGAACGAAAAACTGTGTACAAGATAAACAAACACAACATTCCTTTTACATTGTTATCTATCTTTTATGTTTTCAATTTGGAATATCCAAGTGGATGTACCAATTTTTATTTTTTTTTAGAGCATTTATTTTTAGACAAAGTATGTAAAAGAAGCAAGTTACAACATTTTATTGTAAGCATAAATAACATATGAATTTTTTTTTGTAAAATTATATTCAATTGGTGAAATTTGTATGAAAATTATACTAAAATAGTATGTAAATCATTCTTTTTTTTGGTATGGATTTTATACTAATATTGGTATGTAAAACATACTATGGCAAAAAAGTATGGGTATCACACCAAGTTTTGGGATGCAAATGGTGACATGCAGTATCATACCAGTTTTGGTATGTAAATCATACTTCGTTTTTAGCTGTGTAGGCTTACAGCGGGAACCGCCCCTTAAAAAACTTGCTTGTCACGTGAGCCAGCTTGCAGGTTGCAAATCACTTTTAAATAGCTAACAATTACATGCATTCAGCGTGAGGAAGTTGCGTTGCGTAGTCGTTGAGTGAGTAAGTACCTAACCTAATAGTTTCTGGTTCGAATCCACGTCGACAATATTTTTTTTTTTCCATCTTTTTTTTTTTTTTTTTCCTTTTTTCTTTTGTCTTCTTGCCTTATTTTATTTTCCTCTTTCTTCCTACTGTTATTAGTTCTATCCTACCTTTTCCTTTCTTTTTTTCTAACTAGCGCTGAGGGTTTGCACTTCAGTGCTCTAGTTCATTCTGTCACTCTGTCTGTCAACAGGCACTTCTGGAAGGTAGGAACCAGCCAGGCTCTGAAAGCGGCATCAAACAGCAGTATTTCACGAAGTAAGTTCCTTTAACCCTTTCGTTCCGGATCCCGCTTTAAAGCGGGTTAAGACCGATTGACTTCTCCGAATTTTTAAAAATAGTTACTTTATAGCTAGAACCTTCAGATTGCATACACAGGTGTCCAATGCATTGGAGAAGCATCTAAAATAGCTTTCAGCCAGGACTGCTTCGACAGTACCTCACAGCAGTTGCGTTTATTTCTTCCTCGGCAAAAAAAAACAACATCGGTTCTCCGTCGAATTTTAAAAAAAGTTACCGTTTTCACAGCAGCTTCATTTATGGATCCAGTCATCTCCAGAGCTTTGTAGAAGCAGCAAAAAATTGCTTGAGCTCAGTAGCCTTCCATAACACAATGAAACAACCGCTTCTTTGCCGACCAAGACTTTGCGGTTTGACTTACTGTCTTCTCCATTTTTTATAAAATCGCCAGTTCAACTGGGGACCTCCCTATTACGTACAGTCTTAGGTAATGCTTATTACATCATAGGAAAAAAGTGAGCGTGTCGTGTGACCTCGGTAACTATGCAAAAAAAATTTATTTTCAAAGTCATTTTTTGGAAGATGGCGTCTAGAAGTTACAATGCGGTGCAAGTTTTAGACTTGCTTGATGTTGACTCTAGCGACTCAGGATCAAGCGGAGAGAAGGGAGACGACATCTAGGGCTATAGGAGGCCCTGTATCAGGGTTGGTGGACCAGACCCCGTCAACTCTGATACTGAAAATGGGAGTCAAGAAGATGATCGAGGTAAGCCTGTCTTTCTCTTGTCTTTCTCTTGAAAAATAGCAAGCTTCTGTTGTGGAAAGGACTTATTTATAGCTATATTGAGATAGAGTAAGCTGTTTAGCTATAATATTATATATATTTCATTGAGTTTTGAGATTTGAAAGTGGCTTGTGGTTTTTTGAACAAATTCAAATTTTCAAAAAAATTAAAAAAAGTTTTTACCACATATACTACTAGGACCAGATGTGAATGCAGTCACCACCCAGATTACGCAGATGAGGGGACAGGAGTAGAGTCTTCCAGTGATGAAGGAGAGGATACCGGACCTGAGTCTTCCAATGATGAAACACGAATAGGCAGCAGGTTCCAGTGATGAAGAAGAGGAAGTGGCTCCTCCTGCTCCGAGTTCTGGACGTCCTCGCGGTCGGAGAAGGAGGGAATTGAAGAACAAGAGTCGGGTGGATGAGGTAGGGGGAGAGTGGAAGAAAGATGACAACACACCCATTGATATTCCATAATCTTTTGTGTAAAGGACCACAGACTTTGATATTTGTGGCTGCTCCCCCCCCCTCCCCCTCCCTGAACATCCCAAAAGTTGTAATATGTATTGTTATTGTCGTTGTCGTTGTCTGTGTTTTTGTGGTGTTGTAGTGGAGCTTCACACTCGATGTATATGTGTGTGCGTGGAGTTGAAATGTTATTCTGGTGCTTCCAGATCTAACCGGGGAGGGAACGAACTCGGGGGGGGGGGGGTCTTTTCCAATCGGGGGGCTACTATGCCCATGTAAGTTGAATTTCATGTATGTGTGTGTGTGTACACCAGTCAATTTATATTATACATTTATTTTTATGATCTGTATTCACCTGTATCTTCTTTTTTCTAGTGTGTGTGTGTGTGTATGTGTGTGTGTGCATTTGTGGAATTAGAGAGAGCATCCGTGGACAAACAGTATGTGGCGCTTCCGTATACAACCTGGGAGGGAACTCTGGATCTTTTTGGATCGTGACTACTATGCCCATGTAAGTTGAATTTCATGTGTGTGTGTGTGTGTGTGTGGTGTACACCAGTCAATTTATGTATAATAAAATATACATTTATTTTTATGATCTGTATTCACCTGTAGCTTCTTTTTTCTTGTGTGTGTGTGTGTGTGTGTGTGTGTGTGTGTGTATGTGTATGTGTGTGCGTGCATTTGTGGAAAGAGAGAGAGAGCAACCATGAACAAACAGTATGTGGCGTTTCCGGATCCAACCTGAGAGAGAACGAACTCGGTGGTCTTTTTCGGTCTGTGACATCATCCATGCCTGGTAAGTTGAATTTCATTTTTTCAACTTACTGATATTTGGGTGTCCAGCTAGGGCTGGGAGGGGGATGGGGGGGGGTTATGGTACAAGAATGTCAGTGAAAAGTAATGACGGAGGAGGGGGGGGTTATGGTACAAGAATGTCAGTGAAAAGTAATGACGGGGGAGGGGGGGCTCAATTCAGCGAGGCCAGCTGTTATGTTACAAATGTCATTGTTGTCTTGTGTTTTTTTTGTATTGTATGGAGGTTTCGGATCCTATGGGAGGGATCATTCAGTCTGTGACACCATCCATGCCGGGTAAGTTGAATTCCACGTGTGTGCTTGTACTGCTTTTCATTTTCAAAGTACACTTTCTCAATACATGTTTCTCTCATGTACAGTGTAGAGTATACATACCAGGGTTCATACAGTGGGAGGCATGGCTGGGTTCCCCCCTAGAATTTTGGGAGTTGAATAGAAATGAACATTTAGGAAGCATTTATTTTTAGTCTGATATTGTATCCCATTATGTTCCTATCATAACTGAGCCATTTAGTGCATAGGACCGAACACTGATCATCAGTGTGAAGTATAGACTCGTATGCAAAGATGTGCATCAAAGTAGTGTAGGTTCAAAAAAATGGGTGTGGCGAAGTACACTCGGAGCCCCACCCCAAACAAAAATCCTTTATGAAATCGCATACAATACATCATAAAGTTGCAATTATATAGGATCATGAATAATTTGTTGTTTGTATTACAAATATCTTTGTTGTTTGTGTTTTTGTCTATATGAAATTGTTTTGTAGTGGAGCTCGACGTCCGATGGCATACGTTCCTTGTGGACACTCATAGATGTCTCCTACATGATCACAATCAGCACCACACACAACAAACAACATATTTTATTGTTGAACTAATATAATATGGTATAAAATGCATCAAACAATATTATTTCTATTTTATTTTATTTTTTTATTGATGGGAAAAGTGGATTTTTTGGGGGGAAAAAAATTTTTTTTTTGAAGTATTAGTAGATGGCTTAAATATTATTCAATTTTCTCAATCAAAAAATGAGGGGAATCCCAAACTCTTGGTCTATTTAGTGATATATGGTTGCTATGGGGTTTTCCCAGCCAGCATCGAGTTAAAAAAATAAAACGGCAATGCTCTATTCCGCGGCAGAAAATTAGATTTTTCCGCGCGCGTCAAAACAATTCAGGAACGAGAGGGTTAATATGCCAGAATTTTGATTTTGGACTTCATTTTCCAGAAAAAAGCGAGTCTTTCCAGAGCCGTGCGATCGTAGGCTTACAGCGGGAACCGCCCCTTAAAAAACGTGCTTGTCACGTGAGCCAGCTTGCAGGTTGCAAATCACTTTTAAATAGCTAACAATAACATGCATTCAGCGTGAGGTGTTGCGTTGCGTAGTCGTTGAGTGAGCAAGTACCTAACCTAATAGTCTCTGGTTCGAATCCTCGTCGACGGTATTTTTTTTTTTTCATCTTTTTTTTTCATCCTGTTTTTTTTTCTTTTTCCTCACACTGAAATTTTAGCTGAATTTGACGTACTTCCTTTTTTCCTTTTGTCTTCTTGCCTTATATTCCTCTTCCTACTGTTTTTATTTCTTTTCTACCTTTTCCTTTCATTTCCTCTTTCTTTCCTGTACTGTTTTTCTTTTTTTCTTCTTCCTTTTTCTTTTCTTCCTACCTATTTTCATTCATTCCTCTTCTTTGCACTTCAGTGCTCTAGTTAACCCTCAATGCGCCTGAGGGTATATAGTAGTCAACCGGTCATTCATTCATTCACATTCAGTCAACAGCGGATCTCGAAGAGTACGGCTACCTAGGCTTTGAAAGCGACATCAAACTATAGCACTTCACAGAGTAAGTCCCTTTAATGTGCCAGAATTTTTAGTTTTGACTTAGTTTTCAAGAAAAAGCGAGTAGCCTACAATCGGACGTTACGGTAATGGGAACCGCCCCTTAAAAAACCTGCTTGTCACGTGAGCCAGCTTTCAGGTTGCAAATCACTTTTAAATAGCTAACAATTACATGGATTCAACGTGAGGTGTTCCGTGGTATAGTTGTTGAGTGAGCGAATAGCTAACCTAGAAGTCTCTGGTTCAAACCCAAGTAGATACTCATTTTTTTTTTCCATCCTGTTTTTTTTTTTTCTTCTTGCCTTATTTTTCTCTTCCTACTGTTTTTATTGCTTTCCTACCTTTTCCTTTCATTTCCTCTTTCTTTTGTCTTTTTCTCTTTCCTGCCTCTCTTCATGCCACTTCTCTTTCTTTTTTTTTTTGTTTCTACACTTTTCCTTTTCTTTATCATACAAGCTAACTAGCGCTGAGGGTTTGCACTTCAGTGCTCTAGTTCATTCATTCATTCATTCATTCATTCATTCAGTCAACAAGGGATCACTTTATCATACTAGCTAACTAGCGCTGAGGGTTTGCACTTCAGTGCTCTAGTTCATTCATTCATTCATTCAGTCAACAAGGGATCTCGAAGAGTACGGCTACCCAGGATTTGAAAGCGACATCAAACTATAGCACTTCACAGAGTAAGTCCCTTTAATGTGCCAGAATTGTTAGTTTTGACTTAGTTTTCAAGAAAAAGCGAGTAGAATTTCAGTCCTACAATCGTACGTTACGGTAATGGGAACCGCCCCTTAAAAAACTTGCTTGTCACATGAGCCAACTTGCAGGTTGCAAATCACTTATCATACTAGCTAACAAGCGCTGAGGGTTTGCACTTCAGTGCTCTAGTTAACCCTCAGCGCGCATGCGCGTGAGGGTTACAGTACTCACTTTGTCTGTCATTCATTCATTCATTCATTCAGTCAGTCAGTCAGTCAGTCAGTCACTCTGTCAGCAGCGGATCTCGATGATGGACGACTTTCAGGCTAAAAAAATTATATCAAGTTAGGGTATTCTATTATTTAAGTGCCTTTAATGTGCCATTTTTTTTGTTTTGAATTTAAATATCTAGAAAACACGAGTCAAATTTAGGCCGTTACAAGCTTTACCTTGCGCGGGTTACGCCCCCTTAAACTCAAGCCACGTCACGTGAGCTGCCGACCTTTTTTTGCGCGTGGTTCGGAGTTCTGTTCTGTTGTATGATCTGCCGCTATCTCTCTACTCTGTTCTGAAGGAGCGAAAAGAATCTCTTTTCCAACTGTAAGTTAGAAAATGCCTGCTTTTAAGAAAGCTTGTCCTCGATGTGCGTGTGAAATTCATGTCAGAAAGTCCAAATGTCCCTGTGGCTATAGCTTTTCTGTCAAACCCAAGTTAATTCTCAAACCTCAGAATGCCATGAAGTCCTTGGATAGTCGTAAGAAGACTATGGTAATGTGTCAAGCACGGAAAAGGGATTTAGAAAGTGTTGAACAGTCCCAGAAGCGTGGCTACCCAGGACTAATGCATTATTGTATTGTGTGCTGAACTATTGTGCTATCTGAGGCATGTGTCTCATGACAATGCTGTAGTTTGGAGGAACCTGGCTTATTATGCTGTTTGTTAGGCTCCAACAAAACAAAATTGTGTGTAAGTTATGCCCAAGGGCTCTTTAAAAGTACGACTTTGTCATACCTGAGAGTGTCTGTGCACAACAAAGGCCAAGCATTCGCACCAATGGTGATCTAGTTGGTGACAGCAGCTGAGATTGTGGTGTACAACTAGCGCTGAGGGTTTGCACCTCTGGTGCTTTCATTTATTCATTCATTCATTCAGTCAACAAGGAATCTCGAAGAGTACGGCTACCCAGGCTTTGAAAGCGACATCAAACTATAGCACTTCACAGAGTAAGTCCCTTTAATGTGCCAGAATTTTTAGTTTTGACTTAGTTTTCAAGAAAAAGCGAGTAGAATTTCAGTCCCACAATCGTACGTTACGGTAATGGAACCGCCCCTTAAAAACTTGCTTGTCACGTGAGCCAGCTTGCAGGTTGCAAATAACTTTTAATTAGCTAACAATTATATGTATTCAGTGTGAGGTGTTCCGCGGTATAGCTGTTGAGTGAGCAAATAGCTATCCTAGAAGTCTCTGGTTCGAACCCAAGTGGGTGTTTTTTTTTTCATTTTTTTTTTCATCCCGTGTTTTTTTCTTTTTTTTTTCTTCTTGCCTTATTTTCTTATTGCTTTCCTACCTTTTCCTTTCATCTTTCTTTTGTCCCTCTTCATTGTCTTTTCTCTTTCCTGCCTCTCTTCATGCACTTCTCTTTCTTTTTTTTTTTCTACACTTTTCCTATTCTTTATCATACCAGCTAACTAGCGCTGAGGGTTTGTACTTCAGTGATCTAGTTCATTCATTCATTCAGTCAGTCAGTCAGTCAGTCACTCTGTCAGCAGCGGATCTCGATGATGGACGACTTTCAGGCTAAAAAAATTATAACAAGTTAGGGTATTATATTATTTAAGTGCCTCTAATGTGCCAAATTTTTTGTTTTGAATTTAAATATCTAGAAAACACGAGTCAAATTTAGGCCGTTACAAGCTTTACCTTGCGCGGGTTACGCCCCCTTATACTCAAGCCACGTCACGTGAGCTGCCGACCTTTTTTTGCGCGTGGTTCGGAGTTCTGTTCTGTTGTATGATCTGCCGCTATCTCTCTACTCTGTTCTGAAGGAGCGAAAAGAATCTCTTTTCCAACTGTAAGTTAGAAAATGCCTGCTTTTAAGAAAGCTTGTCCTCGATGTGCGTGTGAAATTCATGTCAGAAAGTCCAAATGTCCCTGTGGCTATAGCTTTTCTGTCAAACCCAAGTTAATTCTCAAACCTCAGAATGCCATGAAGTCCTTGGATAGTCGTAAGAAGACTATGGTAATGTGTCAAGCACGGAAAAGGGAGAAAGTGTTGAACAGTCCCAGAAGCGTGGCTACCCAGGACTAATGCATTATTGTATTGTGTGCTGAACTATTGTGCTATCTGAAGCATGTGTCTCATGACAATGCTGTAGTTTGGAGGAACCTGGCTTATTATGCTGTTTGTTAGGCTCCAACAAAACAAAATTGTGTGTAAGTTATGCCCAAGGGCTCTTTAAAAGTACGACTTTGTCATACCTGAGAGTGTCTGTGCACAACTAAGGCCAAGCATTCGCACCAATGGTGATCTAGTTGGTGACAGCAGCTGAGATTGTGGTGTACAACTAGCGCTGAGGGTTTGCACCTCTGGTGCTTTCATTCATTCATTAACCCTCAGCGCGCATGCGCCCAGAGGGTTGCAGTAGTCATCCTGTCAGTCATTCCGTCAGTCAACAAGGGATCTCGAAGAGTACTGCTACCCAGGCTTTGAAAGCGACATCAAACTATAGCACTTCACAGAGTAAGTCCCTTTAATGTGCCAGAATTTTTAGTTTTGACTTAGTTTTCAAGAAAAAGCGAGTAGAATTTCAGTCCTACAATCGTACGTTACGGTAATGGGAACCGCTCCTTAAAAAACTTGCTTGTCACGTGAGCCAGTTGCAGGTTGCAAATCACTTTTATATAGCTAACAATTACATGCATTCAGCGTGAGGTGTTGCGTTGCAAGCAAGTATTTAACCTAATAGTCTCAGGTTCAAATCCTCGTCGACGCTTTTATTTTTTCCATCTTTTTTTTTATGTTTTTTTTCATGTTTTTTTCCTTTTGTCTTCTTGCCTTATTTTTCTTTATTTTCCTCTTTCTTCCTACTGTTTTTATTTCTTTCCTACCTTTTCCTTTCTTTTCCTCATTCTTTCGTGTACTGTTTTTCTTTCTTTCTTCCTTTTTCTTTTCTTCCTATTTTTTTTCATTCATTCCTCTTTCTTCCTTTGTAATTCAGTATTCACATTTCAGGCAATTTTGTCATTGCTGTCTGAGTTGACATACTATTTTCAGCAGCACTTGATTTGTTTGTGATCTTGAAATCAGTGTTATCTGTAAGATTATCTTAATACAAGACCAACAGTAGCATTTGAGATAACCATAATATAGCACAATTTATAAAATCTTCAATATTAGTTATCAGTGACTAATTATTAGATATTTTTATATTTTACAATAATGTAGCACAATACTTTTATACTAATATTGCTGACAATAGTACAAGCCCCAAATTTCCAACATGTCCCACACTCCAAGAAATGTACCTATCCTACATATCCTACATAAATTGTAGCCAAACTTTATGGAATATAGCTCTATCAAGCACAGGATAAAGTGTATGATGGGTACATTGCAAGTTTCAGTTTTGGTCTAGCGTTCAGGGTTATTGTTGGCCACACCAGTGCACAACGCAAGTTGGTATAAATAATAACAATGTTGTTGCCTACATGAGCAATCACTCACAGTGCAAACTCACACACTAATAAACACAAATACCAAACTAAAACTAAAGATAAAATACTTACTGTTTGCAAAGCAACAACAATTATTATAGCTTGGGGAAGGGGAAGAGGGAAGGTGAGCACAGAGCATGCTCTTTATTCCACCTTGTAATTTAATTTAATAATAGATAATATGAGTGGCCCATGAATTCAATTCTATTTGCTATATAATAAAATAAGCTTCTTATCACAACATTAGTTCTTTTCAGTTGGTACTGCTGTCAAAAAGGAAAATCAGTTATTATCGACTTATTGGATAAAGAGAGAAGAATTGATGGATCTGATAAAAGTAAACACTTTTATGATACTAGTTTGATGCATATTTTCAAACAAAAAACACCACATTAAATTGACTGACATAATTTATAGGAAAATAATGAAAGTAACATTAAGAAACTATAAGTAATTGACTGCATGATTACACTACAATCGAGAACTTTCCATAATATAATTTTTTCATCCTTTTGTTCCAGGCTTTCTAAACTGGTTTTCTTAGCTCAGTTAAAGTTAAGAGTAAATTATGTGGTACATGGTGCCCCTCGTCCACACGCACACATACACAAACACTGAAATTTTAGCTGAATTTGACGTACTTCCTTCACTACTAAAATTATTTATATCACGAAATTTCTTAATAAAGTGATAAGTAATGCTTTCTAAAGTCAAAATTGGAGTACTTGATGTAGTTAATACTGATTCATTGAGGACAGCATCAGAACAGGGACGACTAATAATATATAATATAACTTCAGCTAGGTAGACTCGTTGAAGTGCATCATTGAAATTTAAAGAAAATATTGGTTCTGTAGTTGTAAATCCATTAGATATACATGCTCTGACCAGATACTCACAAGATTGAGGAATATCATTAACACTACCGATAGGTGAGTCATCGCTACTACGGATGCTAATACCTGTTAGCTCCTATTCCTCTCATTGAACAGCTAAACATTACAACTTCAATAGTTCCTACACCCACGTAATTTGCTATTCCATTAAAGTTAAATGTAATACTAGAAGATGTAAATGTGTGGGATGTAAGTAGTTGAGTAGCCCACATGTCTCCATCTAGTCCAGTTAGTGTGGGAATAATACCATCAAATAAAACACTAATACGTGAAGTATTACAGTAGGACCTCGGTATGAACACTGTACGTTTGGCAGTTGTTAGAACACTCTCCATAGCAGAACTACTGATAACTATATTAGGATCTGACAGCAGGTCACTACCACTAGAATGAGTCCACATAAAGGTACCAGACAGGTCACTGGAACATGTGAGGTTGACATCTGATCCCATCACTGAAGTGGAGGAAGGAGTAATGAAATTAATCTGGTTGTAGTCAGCTGCATCTTTCTGAATAGAACCCACATCAATCTACACTATTGTCATAGTGGAGAAAAGTTGTGTATGTGGAAGACTTCTACGACATCTTAACAGAAATGTATTGTCAAGCAAAATGACACATTGGTGAAAAGAAGACTGCATCAGAGATATGGGCATATTTATTTCTATACGTACACTGGGAGCCATTGAGCTAGGGTGATACCTGTATTTGTGTGTTTAAATCATTAAGTGATTTGGGATTTGGCTATATATCGCTTTTTTGAGATATAAAAAATGTATGACTAATTG
>WLWD01003360.1_pt1 | contig 14214 bp, 10 predicted proteins | sample 6712731 | NCBI WGS metagenome assembly WLWD01 (sample SAMN12718690, study PRJNA576275) | sponge metagenome | isolation source: marine sponge | host: Mycale hentscheli | place: New Zealand: South Island, Marlborough, Capsize Point | collected 2014-11-01
CATCCCATCTTTACTGGTCCTATCCTGCATGATGACATCCCATCTTTACTGGTCCTATCCTGCATGATGTCATCCCATCTTTACTGGACCTATCCTGCATGATGTCATCCCATCTTTACTGGACCTATCCTGCATGATGATATCCCATCTTTACTGGTCCTATCCTGCATGATGACATCCCATCTTTACTGGACCTATCCTGCATGATGATATCCCATCTTTACTGGACCTATCAGGCATGATGATATCCCATCTTTACTGGACCTATCAGGCATGATGATATCCCATCTTTACTGGACCTATCCTGCATGATGACATCCCATCTTTACTGGTCCTATCCTGCACGATGTCATCCCATCTTTACTGGACCTATCCTGCATGATGTCATCCCATCTTTACTGGACCTATCCTGCATGATGATATCCCATCTTTACTGGACCTATCCTGCATGATGATATCCCATCTTTACTGGACCTATCAGGCATGATGATATCCCATCTTTACTGGACCTATCAGGCATGATGATATCCCATCTTTACTGGTCCTATCCTGCACGATGTCATCCCATCTTTACTGGACCTATCCTGCACGATGTCATCCCATCTTTACTGGACCTATCCTGCATGATGTCATCCCATCTTTACTGGACCTATCCTGCATGATGTCATCCCATCTTTACTGGACCTATCCTGCATGATGTCATCCCATCTTTACTGGTCCTATCCTGCATGATGTCATCCCATCTTTACTGGACCTATCCTGCACGATGTCATCTCATCTTTACTGGATCTGTCCTGAATAACATCAGTCTATCTAAACTGAAACTGTCACGAACACTATCAGTACATCTGTACTAATCAGTATTGAATAATGTCAGCACATCCTGTCATGAACAATGTCAACCAGGTTATTGTATAATCTGACCAGTCCAAATAATATATATATATATATGCCCACCCATACTGTACTACAATTAAGTCATTCAATTCCGATAGAAAAATGAGAAAAACTATACCAAGTTATCTCTACAGTTTAGTCTGAGAGTTATGAAAACCTCTAGCGTCCATTTATATGTAGCAAGTTAAGATGATAGTAGCACCAAGTCTCATCTTCCATGACTTTCATCCATTGAAATAAACATCCACTGTGTAGTATGCTTCAAAATACTCAATTCTACAATATAAATTTTACATGACTACTAATTATACGAATATAAAACTGTAAGCAACTATTTAAATTAGGGTAACATAGAAGGCTTTCAGTAGAAAACTTACATCAAAATAAGACTTCTTAAGTTGCCACTTCCACATCTGAAAACATTACTCCCCCTTTGTAGAGAACTCCAATTTCCTGAGTATAATAAATTAGTATACTGCATCTAAAATGTCATCAGTACATATAGCTAAATTATCACACTTACACCACCAAAATTAAATTAACCAACAATGACAAATTACAAGAAACTAATGAAAGGTTTCTATTCTATTTTAACATCGGGTTGCACTGTTGAGAGGTACAAAATGAATTGCCTGCTTCTTTGAAATGTCTATCACAATCGGTACCCGGAGGAAGCAATAATTAGAACATCCGAACCAGAATTTTTTTTTGTGGGGGTAAGGGAATGCTAGACTCATAGGTCAGACACTATACCTAACCACTCCACTCGGAAGGTTCTGGCAAATTGGCCATATCAAACTCGTTATGCCCAGAATCTGGAATGTATTGGACGTGTACAGTGTATGGTGAGGGTATGTGTTTTGATTAAAAGAGGGCAGGTACACTACTTACGAGCTATCTCTACAAAATCAAAGGCGCCTCAAACATGGCAACACTACAACGTCTGTAGATAGAATACTTTAATAACAAACAACAGATTGCTACAAGCACTCTCTTAAAGTACATTCTCTACCGTTAAGGAGATGTACTGTGACTAAACTTATACGAGTCTAGAAATCTTCCCTCAGTAGGTGTCGTGTGTATCCAAGAACAGTTAGCACCATTGCTGGATATCAATGGGGAAGGCATGATACGGATACTGCACTAAACACTTTACCGAGTATTGCATACATTTTATTGATTTACTTGCGGTTAAACACAGTATTCCAGTAGTCTGGCGCACGCAGACCCTATACCTCTTTAAATACTGCCAGGGAGAAAAGGGTCTGGTCATTCCCCAATTGTGGTAGTTGTGTCTACGCTGCCAGGACAGCGGCCCAATCAGATTGTTCAGAATTTGTTCGCGCTAAATAAAATTAAGGAAAATGGCAGGTCGAGTGTGCCAAAGTGTTATTAGATTTTAAAGCTCTGGAAGAAGTGTTCAATAAGCTTGGATTGAAATTAGTCAGCAACTAGATTGAAATCAATGAAGTAACGCTGTTCCCTGATTTATTTCCTCGCAAAACTAATTATGCTGATCTGTTACATAACCATTACATAATGACACAACTACTTACAATTGGCTGTGACCAGACCCTTTCCTCTCCGACAGTATTTAAAATAGGTAAAGGGTCTGCGCGTGCCAGACTAGTATTCCAGAAGAACAAGTTAGATGTGGGCAATAGACCATATCCTTCCTAGTGGAACGGTTCAGTAAAGGGTCTTATTTATAAAACACACTACTCATGAAATATTTTGCATACACATACAAATTATACCTTCTATCTGCTATATTGTGATTATCACAGAAGAACATCATAACAATGTTAAATAAAAACCATTTTTATATAATTTACCTGAATAAATTGCCACTCGACATAAAGATTGCAGGCTGATTCTACCCCAGCAACACCAACCCAGTCCACTCACCTCCTAGTTATGCCCACTACACCACAACGTGCTGGCAGGTATCTTTGAAGAAAGAAACCCTTTTCCGACTTCAGTGACTTTTGGTGAATGCTAGAACCCTTTACCAGGGCTCTCTCCCGTGCTTGCAGCGTGAGCGAGACCCCGCCCCAATACGGACTGGTCAACTTAATGGTAAAGCGTAGCTACTAAACCTGGAATTTAGGTAAGAATCGAATAGTATCGCCCTCCAGACCCTTTACCGGGCGCTATAGCTAGAAGGTGGTGTAAATACACAAATGGAGTGTGGAAGAGATCAAATTGTGGTAGCCATACAGTTTCAACCAACACCTTACTAAATCTTTATGACATGTGATACGTCTTTGTTCGTTTCTGCAGAATTTGTGTGTAGCTAATTAGTATACTTGCAGGGCCAATAGTCCTAGTCCTAGTTTGCCAATTGCCAACTTAGTAGATTGTCAAGTCTGCAACTTCTCTCTGTATATATGGTACGTTTTATTAACCATTTGACAGGTATGGAACTATTGGGGTAACTATTTGGACATGTCCAGCAACTATTTCACAGTCACATTCACAACTCCCTTGAAGCTTCCTGTTAACCAACTCAAATTATATCAAAATCAATATTCAAAATTTTATTTCAAAATATTAATTGTATATTTTATGGAATATGGAAAATAAATCAATATCTCATTATAAAATATAACAGAAAAAGAATGAATGTTGTTAATTAAAATTGTTCAGTCTTCACCAGCAAACAAAAACTCAGTCCGGTCACTTGATCTATAATACATAAACAACAATAGGAATAAATATGATGGTAAGCAATCGTTTGTGCCTTATAATTTTCCTTACTAATTTTGGCCAAATGGGGAGGGGGCCAAGATGGCCACAACACTGCTACTAAGAACCTCTGGAGGAGAAGGTGGCTGGTGGAGTTAGCCTCGCCACTTGTTCTCTTGAATCCAACCCTAAAGCAGACTCCATTCCAACCAGATCCCTAAATTACTGAAGGCATCACAACTAATTCTCTCACTACATTATCAAAGTAAATGTACAAGTGTTTTTTTCTATATCTACAGTTAACACCTTCACTCATAAACACTATTACCAAGGTAGCATAATCTTTGCAGGTGGGGAGGGAGATCAAAGGTACACATCAGGAACAATTATGCTCTTTCTGCTTCCCATTATGCTATGCTCCAATGCCTTGCCAGCATGTTTTTTTCTCTTCAGACCCTTTACCAACTTGCGCCCAGAACAGTAGGTGCACGTACTGCAATTGGTACCATTATGCCAGCAGTGCTCAGGCATCCAGGTGTTGCCTTATTAGGCCTACAGGAATCCCAGCATAATTTGCATAGCCTTACTACACTTGTACCTAGCAACAATGAAGGGAAAAAAATTACAAAATTATTAAATGCGATACATGTGTAATGATATTTTTTCCTGTAGCCGCTTGTCTGTACATGTAGGCTTATTTACAATGTTTCACGTATGGCATAGAGGCCGTTTTTTGAAGAGAAAGAAGGATACTCTTGTTGTATGCATGAAATATTGAAATAAAGTACTCATTTCACTCCTTGGTCATGAAATACCATTTGACATTTCACTCGCAGCTGTATTTAACTCACCTTCAGCTCGTGAAATACGGTCACTTGCTCATGAAATATCTGGTGATATTTCACTCCAAGTCATGCTATAAGTACAATTTATAATTTTTGCCAGGATTTTTGGATACAGAATGTTTGTATGTTGCGAGCCTTTTTCATTTCTATTTGTGTCACAAAATTAATATCACAGCTCGAGGAAGTTTTAAGAAACTTCCAAAAATTGGAACTAGTCCCATAAAATTCCTCTCACCTCTATGATAGCTAACACTAATATCGAAAGGAACTACTGTATTTATGGTCTCAACACAGTGAGGGTGCTACTTGGCCTGATGGACTACAAGTACAGTAGTTCCTGCACTGTAAATCAAAAGGTGTGTACTGCACACCAAATTGAGTGTGACGCACTTGTCCCTATACTCACACCCAAAATAGCGTGGGGTTCACGCTCAATGAATGTGTTGTACACACCCTTATGAGTGTAAGCTCACACCTTTGTTGGTGTGTTGTACACACTTACGAGCGTAAGCTCACACTGCTGTTTGTGTGGATACACACCGCTTTAGTGTTACCTCCTACTTCCCAAACTCCACCCACACCAATTACAGCAGACTCAATTAAGCCGAGCAGCCATCTTCTGGATCAGATCTTCAAAACCAGCCACCTGAGCCTTGCAGGTAAACCCATTATACATTGTGTGGTGTATCATCAGAATTAAAAGATTTATTAAAAATTAAAAAATTCAAATTAAAAAGACAGAGACGTGAGTAAATGCAGAAATTGAGGCCATTTTGGTCGGAAACTGAAAAAGTATTATTTCCAAAAATGAATAAAAATTATTGCATCCAACTGGGTACTTTATATTAAAAACAAAATAAGCACTTGTTAAAATAAATGGAATGTCCTCAAAATTCATTACTTCATTGATGATCTTCTTATCTATCACCAAGAAAGCTTGCTCTGGCTGAAGTAGACTTCCTGTCATTAAGATATAAGGAGCAAGATAGGAGACCTCTTCCACAACTGAATGGATATTCACACACTCCTACAGAGACATAATAATAATAATAATAATAATAATAATATAATAATAATAATTATAATAAATAAAAAAATAAAAAATATAAATTCAGTTTCAAGTGATAAAAATGATATATTTTCTTAGTTTCACCAATCGGCGACTCCACCAACTAAAGGGTTAATTCAATCCGGATGTTGGTATGCCTATGGAATTGATCCGAGTCAAATAAAACAAATTTTGTTAGTCAAGACCTGATTAAAATGAAAATGGATACGTCAAATAAATAAATAAAACATAGTATTGCATCAGACACAGGGGGGGATAATTGAAAGTGGTTTAATAAAAAAAATTTACCTCTGCATAGTATAATGACCTTGCTGGGATCAGCTTTAATTCACACATCTGGCAGTAGCAGTGGCAGTACCATGAGGACACGCACCAAAGCATTCACTCCTTCCCGATCTGCAATCAATCATATTAATGACTTCAGAGTAAAATATTGTTGGCTGTCCCTATAGTGTGCTAGTGTGGTAGAGCACCGCATACTAAATGGTGTTTTTAGAGAGAATCTTGCTGGGTGGGAAAAATATGTATCTTGCATGAAAATTTGTGACCCCACCAACTCTGTGGACAAGACTTATGCTAACTTGACTGAAATACCAACACAGACGTACTTGACTGAAATACCAACACACACGTACTTGACTGAAATACCAACACACACGTACTTGACTGAAATACCAACACAGACGTACTTGACTGAAATACCAACACACACGTACTTGACTGAAATATCAACACAGACGTACTTGACTGAAATACCAACACACACGTACTTGACTGAAATATCAACACAGACGTACTTGACTGAAATACCAACACACGTACTTGACTGAAATACCAACACACACGTACTTGACTGAAATACCAACACACGTACTTGACTGAAATACCAACACACACGTACTTGACTGAAATACCAACACACACGTACTTGACTGAAATACCAACACACACGTACTTGACTGAAATACCAACACACACGTACTTGACTGAAATACCAACACACACGTACTTGACTGAAATACCAACACACACGTACTTGACTGAAATACCAACACACACGTACTTGACTGAAATACCAACACACACGTACTTGACTGAAATACCAACACACACGTACTTGACTGAAATACCAACACACACGTACTTGACTGAAATACCAACACACACGTACTTGACTGAAATACCAACACAGACATATTTGACTGAAATACCAACACACACGTACTTGACTGAAATACCAACACACACGTACTTGACTGAAATACCAACACAGACATACTTGACTGAAATACCAACACACACGTACTTGACTGAAATACCAACACACACGTACTTGACTGAAATACCAACACACACGTACTTGACTGAAATACCAACACACACGTACTTGACTGAAATACCAATACACACGTACTTGACTGAAATACCAACACACACGTACTTGACTGAAATACCAACACACACGTACTTGACTGAAATACCAACACACACGTACTTGACTGAAATACCAACACAGACGTACTTGACTGAAATACCAACACACACGTACTTGACTGAAATACCAACACACACGTACTTGACTGAAATACCAACACAGACGTACTTGACTGAAATACCAACACACACGTACTTGACTGAAATATCAACACAGACGTACTTGACTGAAATACCAACACACACGTACTTGACTGAAATATCAACACAGACGTACTTGACTGAAATACCAACACACGTACTTGACTGAAATACCAACACACACGTACTTGACTGAAATACCAACACACGTACTTGACTGAAATACCAACACACACGTACTTGACTGAAATACCAACACACACGTACTTGACTGAAATACCAACACACACGTACTTGACTGAAATACCAACACACACGTACTTGACTGAAATACCAACACACACGTACTTGACTGAAATACCAACACACACGTACTTGACTGAAATACCAACACAGACGTACTTGACTGAAATACCAACACACACGTACTTGACTGAAATACCAACACACACGTACTTGACTGAAATACCAACACACACGTACTTGACTGAAATACCAACACACACGTACTTGACTGAAATACCAACACAGACTATTTGACTGAAATACCAACACACACGTACTTGACTGAAATACCAACACACACGTACTTGACTGAAATACCAACACAGACGTACTTGACTGAAATACCAACACACACGTACTTGACTGAAATACCAACACACACGTACTTGACTGAAATACCAACACACACGTACTTGACTGAAATACCAACACACACGTACTTGACTGAAATACCAACACACACGTACTTGACTGAAATACCAACACACACGTACTTGACTGAAATACCAACACACACGTACTTGACTGAAATACCAACACACACGTACTTGACTGAAATACCAACACAGACGTACTTGACTGAAATATCAACACAGACGACTGAAATACCACAGAGTACTGACTGAAATACCAACACACACGTACTTGACTGAAATACCAACACACACGTACTTGACTGAAATACCAACATACACGTACTTGACTGAAATACCAACACAGACGTACTTGACTGAAATACCAACACACACGTACTTGACTGAAATACCAACACAGACGTACTTGACTGAAATACCAACACACACGTACTTGACTGAAATACCAACACAGACGTACTTGACTGAAATACCAACACAGACGTACTTGACTGAAATACCAACACAGACGTACTTGACTGAAATACCAACACAGACGTACTTGACTGAAATACCAACACAGACGTACTTGACTGAAATACCAACACAGACGTACTTGACTGAAATACCAACACAGACGTACTTGACTGAAATACCAACACAGACGTACTTGACTGAAATACCAACACACACGTACTTGACTGAAATACCAACACAGACGTACTTGACTGAAATACCAACACACACGTACTTGACTGAAATACCAACACACACGTACTTGACTGAAATACCAACACAGACGTACTTGACTGAAATACCAACACACACGTACTTGACTGAAATACCAACAGACACTTGACTGAAATACCAACACAGACGTACTTGACTGAAATACCAACACACACGTACTTGACTGAAATACCAACACACACGTACTTGACTGAAATACCAACACACACGTACTTGACTGAAATACCAACACAGACGTACTTGACTGAAATACCAACACACACGTACTTGACTGAAATACCAACACAGACGTACTTGACTGAAATACCAACACAGACGTACTTGACTGAAATACCAACACACACGTACTTGACTGAAATACCAACACACACGTACTTGACTGAAATACCAACACACACGTACTTGACTGAAATACCAACACAGACGTACTTGACTGAAATACCAACACACACGTACTTGACTGAAATACCAACACAGACGTACTTGACTGAAATACCAACACACACGTACTCATTAATCATTACTCCTTTATGCTTAAATAATAATTCTGTAACAACAATTAATTGTGAAGTATCATCTAAACTATATCAACAGATTCTGACCTTATCACCCACCAAGTGCAGAAGTCTATATTATCTATTTGCTCTTGGCACTGAGAGCTTACAGACATCAACTGTGCTTAAGAAATTAGATGAAAGTGATTAACCATTGTCCTGAGTTGTCCTGATGAATTCATCCATGTACCTGTATACCCCACCTCATACAAATGAGATGACCATACTGGTTACATGGAGATGTACATTCCCTGGGTCCAGTTGAAGCAGGTCCAGCCAACCTTGAAAATAATACACCTGTTAAACAAGAGATCCTTCAATATAGATGTAACATTAGCTAAGCCAGAAAAATCACAAAATATACTTGAGGTAAACTGATCCACCACCCATGCTACTCCTCTCTGTACTTAATCTACTGGCAACCCTCACCTCCTTCACCTAACACACATGAGTCAGAGTGTGATTATGGCAAAATATTTCACAAGCAGGCAAATATATTTTCATGAGCCAGACCCAAGTGAAAATAAAGCCTGAGCTCAAGTACTTCAAGAATTGTTTTAACAGTAGATATTGGAAAATCAAATCATGACAGTCCAGTATTGATTAAAAAATATAATCTTTTGCCAACTTCAACATGTCTTGGGTTCATACACACACTTACACACACAAACAACAGATTATTGACCATTATTACACACAAAGGTTTTTACGGCTTGCATAACAACCCACACAGTCTTGCTACACTTCAAAAAGCTTGGAGTACATTCATAAACAGCTGCAATTTGGAATGACCTCTCAAAAGACCTCTTGTGCAGGAGGGCTGACCTCACTGTAATTACCTGAAAAAATTATTCTACACAACAAGAACACAAAACAAAAACAAAAACAAACCCTCTCTTCTCTATACTATCACAAAGAAAACGTTTAAATAACGTGTATTGTTTTGTTGTTGATTTTTCCTTCAATTCAAACAGTTGCAGCGAGTTGTTACTATGGCACTGAAATCCCTTTACCGTGTATGCGTAATTAAAAAAACTCAGACCTTATTTTCAGTAGCTTCAGTGTTAGAAGTCAAAATCATAAAAAACAGTATAGTTTTTAAGCTAGCTCGCCATTTGTGCTCAAGCACATCACTAGTTATATTAATTATCCTTCACACATACATGTAGTATATTTCTCCCACACAGTCTTATCACAATTCATATTATGGCCACTTCGGTACTAAAATTATGACTTAGGAATTCACCTTTTTAGCATCAATGGGGGAGGGGGGGGGGGAGGGGCTACAATCTCAACAGCTGCAATTTGGGAGCTTTATGCTTTATGACCTCTTATGCTGAATGACCCTCTCCAGACTAACCATACTATAATTAGCTGAAAAATTATTCCTCACACTGGAAACCACAACACATACACACAAACAAACAGATTCTCTATCAGACTCTATTTTTGCTCTTTCTCACTAAACACAAATAAAATTAAAATATACATGGAAAAAATTGTGGGCATAATTTAATTAAAAGATGCAATAAATTACCTTAAAGTTCTGGACAACTGGGGTTATAGACCCTCACATGATATTTACACCTCCACCACAGACCAGACCACCAAATAATGTCTTCTCACATACTGGAGTGAGTGTACATATGTACCTGTTACACAACACTCCCCCTAATTCTGACCCAAGTTAAATAGTCACTGAAATTACAATTATGCTGTGATTATTTCATCCTTAGTAGGAATCATCAGTATGTTATAATCACTATGAAGTCATGGGTGACAGTGTACTATAATAATATATGATAATGAAGCAGAATAGTATAAAAAAATATTATAGGATACACCCATAACTTGATAATGATAAACATAAATAATCACAATTATTTAGTTTGTGCATTTATGGTGATCGGCAAGCTTTTCTTACCTGTTATATACTCCTTATTGTTGATGTTTACATTCAAATCAGCAAGGTCTTACTTTTTAGTATTTTTTAAGCTAATGCGTAGATTATCTACAGCAATGACCACTGCACAATCTGAACATTGTTGGAATCATGACATTACATTTGCAGACTTTGTGCACATAGTGGAGTCACATAGAGTGAAACCACAACCATTGTGGTAACTGTGTACCACAACATCACCAGACTCACATAGGTGAGAACTTGGACATTTGCTGTCTCTGAGGACTATAGCATACAGTCATGATAGTTGCCACTCACTGGGTGGGAGTATCGGCTCTGACTTGCGGCATTGGTTCACAAACACCAGACTACAATGCTGCTGTTTAGTTCAGTGTAACACTAGAGAACATAATAACTCAATCACTCGTGATCTAAAGATGGCAGGTATTTTAGTTATGTTTGAAATGTTTGAGTACAAGGAACAGTGCCACTGATCTCTCATGAGAAAAGTTGATAGGCATATTTGCAGGGGAAAAAAAAAAAGCTGCATCAGTGTAAAGGACTAGCATAATTTATCTGCCATTTACAAGTTTAGAGTGTCAGTTTGGCCTTGGTCACAATAATATGGTGATAATGAGTAAAAACAATCACATGCACCCATGCACACACACACACACACACACACACACACTTGTGAACCATTTCAAGTGTTCCCAATTGTTGGATACACTAATTTCAGCATTACTATGACATCTCTCATGTGTTCTGTAAAGACAAGAGTACTGGGTTGGCAAACCAGTCACAGAGTGAGAGATCAAAATGCATTTTGTAATAGCAGTAATGGTGCTTATTTTGGTACCAATTTAATTGAATGTAGTGAGGACCATTATTGTAATGTCCCAGTACTAAGGTACACTGCACCTGAATTTACCATACTACTCCTTCACACTACACATAATGCACTAAAGACACAGTAGTTATAAACTTACTTGAAGAGGTGTTACAAGTGCACAGATTTACAAACGTACCGCACACTTTGCCAATCTTACTGAACTGCAATAATGACATCATAATGGTTGACAGCATGGCGAACATACATGGCCATTCGAGAATCGCTGTAAGTGGAGACATCAAACTGGCCATGCACATTGGATGGAATGTGTTTGCTCCACCCATAGTTAGTATCATAAGTATACACTGACAAACTGACTGACTGACTGACTCATCACTGACAGACTCACTGACACACATATACACACACAAATATCTATATAATGCACATTTTTTAATTTATTTTTTATTTCACTGACAGACTCACTGACACACACACACACAGACTGACTCACTGACTGACTGACTCACTGATAGACCGACTCACTGACAAACTGACTGACTGACTGACTCACTCACTCACTAACAGACAAACTGACTGACTGACTCACTGGCAGACTGAATTATAAATGTGACCTCTATGTTTAAATGTTTTACCTTCAATACATAAATGCATAGTTACAGATCTTGCAATGGCAAAAATGAACTCGGATTAAAAAAAAAAAGTTTTAGCTCATTCCAATTACTTCGCATAATGGTTTATTTGCCATTTGTGCTTAAATCACATCACTAGTGATATCAGGTTAGCTCAATGAAATCAATGCTTCTTTGCATACACAGGATACTTATGTAAACTGTCAAATGTTGTATAAAACAAGTAATTATGGCGAGCGAGTGAAGTCACAAGAAGTTGTTGCGACTAGTTTTTATGGCATTGAAAGTCCATTACCAGACATAAATTCAAAAACTCGCCGCTCTTTTGGAGCTGCTAAGTGTCGTTTCTTGATTGTCAAGAGCCACTGGTAGCCAGAAAGGCTTCTACCACGACTCGGAGCAGTCGTAGTTTGGTGACTTCGTTTCTACCCTTCTGCTTGACATTCTGGTTCACTTTAGGCTCAGGTTGGTTAACTAAAATTACAAAAATAACTCTGGCTATTTTGTGTTGTTGTTGTTGTTTGGTGTGATTACAGTGGTGTTTTAATACGCAGAGCATAAACTAAAAATCTTTGGTTCGTTTGATAAAAAGAAACCACTACATTTAATTTCTATTAATCAAACTCATATCTTTAATTAATGAGTGGGTGTGGTTAAGTCGGTGTGGTTACATTGGCCTGCCTTTACACAGTTTTTTCGGCTACTATAGTAGTACAGTTGGGACGAATGGTAACTATGGCATTGAAACCCTTTATCATACTTCACATACCTCAACATTTTTTTAGTACCTGGAGTGTTATAAGTAAAAATTAATCTACAACAATCTGGGTAACCTGACTAGGGATGCTTGGTTTTTTGCTCAAGCACACCTCTAGTATAATCATTACTAATACCCCAAATAATGAGAGCACAGGTTTAACTCTAGATCTAGCAACAGAAATTTTTCACAAACAAAAAACAAAATCCCACTTACCATGATTAATCGAGCCAGCCACTTGAACCGAACAGATTCAGTCCAGCTTTCGTACAGCACAGCAGACAACCGATAATCACACACACACACTGACACTGAGACACACACACTAACACCGCTGACGCAGGGAGTTCTAGTCCACGCACACTCGGTAGGCGTGGACTGTTGTTATAGTTACAGTCACTCTGAACATCAAAAACCTGTAGTGCGCTGATGCTGAGGGCACTATAAAATCTACTAGTGGTGCGCTCGAATAGCGCAAATGCATGGCGAGCGAGTAAATATATTATGAGTGTAGGTAAAGATTATTTGTGCTAAATAATAGCAATGATTAGGCATGAAGAGTTAACAATAACAGAATTACCTGAATAAACTTCGAAAGCAGTGGCAAAGAAGCGCAGCTTGACAAAGACTTCACAATTGTTTCAAGAAGAGAGTAGCTATAAACGTTTTGTTTGAAACAAAGTTGAGTAAGGCAGTGCAATCAGCAGGATTGTCCGTGCTGGTTAATTGAAAAATACTGGAACTGTGAACGCTTTACCTAACTTACGTAATTAGAAGCGCGGGCGAACATTTTTGACGTACGCATACATACCTATATACTGTATCTGAAATCTCAATTGAACACGACTGAGAGTCAGCTTCGCTCGCTTCGCTCGCTCGCTGAATGAACGCAAAGACTACCCTTTATCTCTTGTAAGGGTAATTCGTAGAGGATATAAACAATAGTTCAATACAGCTATTTTATAATAAATTCAATGACCTGTGGATGCATTTGAGTAGTTTATTTGAGGTGTATGTGTGTGTGTGTGTGTGTGGGGGGGGGGGGGGGGGGGG
>WLWD01004038.1_pt1 | contig 14206 bp, 11 predicted proteins | sample 6712731 | NCBI WGS metagenome assembly WLWD01 (sample SAMN12718690, study PRJNA576275) | sponge metagenome | isolation source: marine sponge | host: Mycale hentscheli | place: New Zealand: South Island, Marlborough, Capsize Point | collected 2014-11-01
GTCCACTGGACACGTCCGATTCTAAAATATGCTAATAACATGGTCCCTGGCAGTTTCTCTCGTTTCATTTTAGTCCACTGGACACGTCCGATTCTAAAATATGCTAATAACATGGTCCCTGGCAGTTTCTCTCGTTTCATTTTAGTCCACTGGACACGTCTGACTATGAAATATGCTAATTAAATGGTCCTCCGGAAATTTCTCTCGTTTCATTTTAGTCCACTGGACACGTCCGATTCTTCAATATGCTAATAACATGGTCACTGGCAGTTTCTCTCATTTCATTTTAGTCCACTGGACACGTACGACTCCAAAATATGCTAATTACATGGTCCCCTGCAGTTTCTATCATTTCATTATAGTACACTGGACAGGTCAGATTCTGCAATATGCTAATAACATGGTCCCCGGCAGTTTCTCTCGTTTCATTTTTGTCTACTGGACACGTCCGACTATAAAATATGCTAATTACATGGTCCCTGGCAGTTTCTCTCGTTTCATTTTAGTCCACTGGACACGTCCGACTCTAAAATATGCTAATTACATGGTCCACGGCAGTTTCTCTCGTTTCATTTTAGTCCACTGGACACGTCCGACTCTAAAATATGCTAATTACATGGTCCACGGCAGTTTCTCTCGTTTTATTTTTGTCCACTGGACACGTCCGACTCTAAAATATGCTAATTACATGGTCCCTGGCAGTTTCTCTCGTTTCATTTTTGTCCACTAGACACGTCCGACTCTAAAATATGTTAATTACATGGTCCACGGAGGTTTCCCTCGTTTCATTTTAGTCCACTGGACACGTCCGACTCTAAAATATGCTAATTAGATGGTCCCTGGCAGTTTCTCTCGTTTCATTTTAGTCCACTGGACACGTCCGACTCTAAAATATGCTAATTACATGGTCCACGGCAATTTCTCTCATTTTATTTTTGTCCACAGGACACGTCCGACTCCAAAATATGCTAATCACATGGTCCCTGGCTGTTTTTTTCGTTTCATTTTAGTGCACTGGACACATCCGACTCTAAAATATGCTAATTACATGGTCCCTGGCTGTTTCTTTCGTTTCATTTTAGTGCACTGGACACGTCCGACTCCAAAATATGCTAATTACATGGTCCCTGGCTGTTTCTTTCGTTTCATTTTAGTCCACTGGACACGTCCAGTTCTTCAATATGCTAATAACATGGTCCCCTGCAGTTTCTCTCATTTCATTTTAGTCCACTGGACACGTCCGACTCAAAAATATGCTAATTACATGGTCCCTGGCAGTTTATCTCGTTTCATTTTAGTCCACTGGACACGTCCGTCTCTAAAATATGCTAATTACATGGTCCCTGGCAGTTTCTCTCATTTCAGTTTTGTCCACTGGACAGGTCAGATTCTTCAATATGCTAATAACATGGTCCCTGGCAGTTTATCTCGTTTCATTTTAGTCCACTGGACACGTCCGACTCTAAAATATGCTAATTACATGGTCCATTGCAATTTCTCTCGTTTCATTTTAGTCCACTGGACACGTCCGATTCTTCAATATGCTAATTACATGGTCCCTGGCAGTTTCTCTCGTTTCATTTTAGTCCACTGGACACGTCTGACTCTAAAATATGCTAATTACATGGTCCACGGCAGTTTCTCTCGTTTCATTTTAATCCACTGGACACGTCCGACTCTAAAATATGCTAATTACATGGTCCATGGCAATTTCTCTCTTTTCATTTTAGTCCACTGGACACGTCCGACTCTAAAATATGCTAATTACATGGTCCCTGGCAGTTTCTCTCATTTTATTTTAGTCCACTGGACACGTCCGATTCTTAAATATGCTAATTGCATGGTCCCCGGCAGTTTCTCTCGTTTCATTTTAGTTCTGGACACGTCCGACTCCAAAATATGCTAATTACATGGTCACTGGCAGTTTCTCTCATTTCATTTTAGTCCACTGGACACGTCCGATTCTAAAATATGCTATCTACATGGTCCCTGGCTGTTTCTCTCGTTTCATTTTAGTCCACTGGACACGTCCGACTCTAAAATATGCTAATTACATGGTCCCTGGCAGTTTCTCTCGTTTCATTTTAGTCCACTGGACACCGTCCGACTCTAAAATATGCTAATTACATGGTCCCTGCAGTTTCTCTCGTTCATTTTGTCCATGACACGTTCCGACTCTAAATATGCAATTAAATGGTCCACGCGTTTCTCTCGTTTTATTTTTGTCCACTGGACACGTCCGACTCTAAAATATGTTAATTACATGGTCCACGGCAGTTTCCCTCGTTTCATTTTAGTTCACTGGACACGTCCGACTCTAAAATATGCTAATTAGATGGTCCCTGGCAGTTTCTCTCGTTTCATTTTAGTCCACTGGACACGTCTGACTCTTAAATATGCTAGTTACATGGTCCCTGGCAGTTTCTCTCGTTTCATTTTAGTCCACTGGACACGTCCGACTCTAAAATATGCTAATTACATGGTCCCTGGCAGTTTCTCTCGTTTCATTTTAGTCCACTAGACACGTCCGACTCTAAAATATGCTAATTACATGGTCAACAGCAATTTCTCTCGTTTTATTTTTGTCCACTGGACACGTCCGACTCTAAATTATGTTAATTGCATGGTCCCCGGAAGTTTCTCACGTTTCATTTTAGTTCACTGGACACGTCGGACTCCAAAATACGCTAATTACATGGTCCCTGGCTGTTTCTTTCGTTTCATTTTAGTGCACTGGACACGTCCGACTCCAAAATATGCTAATTACATGGACCCTGGCTGTTTCTTTCGTTTCATTTTAGTGCACTGGACACGTCCGACTCCAAAATATGCTAATTACATGGTCCCTGGCTGTTTCTTTCGTTTCATTTTAGTCCACTGGACACGTCCAATTCTTCAATATGCTAATAACATGGTCCCCGGCAGTTTCTCTCATTTCATTTTAGTCCACTGGACACGTCCGACTCAAAAATATGCTAATTACATGGTCCCTGGCAGTTTATCTCGTTTCATTTTAGTCCACTGGACACTTCCGACTCTAAAATATGCTAATTACATGGTCCCTGGCAGTTTCTCTCATTTCAGTTTTGTCCACTGGACAGGTCAGATTCTTCAATATGCTAATAACATGGTCCCTGGCAGTTTCTCTCGTTTCATTTTAGTCCACTGGACACGTCCGACTCAAAAATATGCTAATTACATGGTCCCTGGCAGTTTCTCTCGTTTCATTTTAGTCCACTGGACACGTCCGATTCTTCAATATGCTAATTACATGGTTTCCGGCAGTTTCTCTCGTTTCATTTTAGTCCACTGGACACGTCCGACTCTAAAATATGCTAATTACATGGTCCACGGCAGTTTCTCTCATTTTATTTTAATTCACTGGACACGTCCGACTCTAAAATATGCTAATTACATGGTCCCTGGCAGTTTCTCTCGTTTCATTTTAGTCCACTGGACACGTCGGACTCTAAAATATGCTAATTACATGGTCCACGGCAGTATCTCTCGTTTCATTTTAGTTCACTAGACACGTCCGAATCTTAAATATGCTAATTACATGGTCCACGGCAGTTTTTTTTGTTTTATTTTAGTCCAATGGAAACGTCCGACTCTAAAAATTGCTAATTACATGGTCCCCAGCAGTTTCTTTCGTTTCATATTAGTACACAGGACAGGTCCGATTCTCCAATATGCTAATTACATGGTCCACGGCAGTTTCTCTCGTTTCATTTTTGTCCACTGGACACGTCCGACTCTAAAATATGCTAATTACATGGTCACTGGCAGTTTCTCTCATTTCATTTTAGTACACTGGACACGTCGGACTCTAAAATATGCTAATTACATATTCCCTGGCAGTTTCTCTCGTTTCATTTTAGTCCACTGGACACGTCCGACTCTAAAATATGCTAATTACATATTCCCTGGCAGTTTCTCTCGTTTCATTTTAGTACACTGGACACGTCCAACTCTAAAATATGCTAATTACATATTCCCTGGCAGTTTCTCTCGTTTCATTTTAGTCCACTGGACACATCCGACTCTAAAATATGATAATTACATGGTCACTGGCAGTTTCTCTCATTTCATTTTAGTCCACTGGACACATCCGACTCTAAAATATGCTAACTACATGGTCACTGGCAGTTTCTCTCATTTCATTTTAGTCCACTGGACACATCCGACTCTAAAATATGCTAATTACATGGTCACTGGCAGTTTCTCTCATTTCATTTTAGTCCACTGGACACGTCCGACTCAAAAATATGCTAATTACATATTCCCTGGCAGTTTCTCTCGTTTCATTTTAGTCCACTGGACACATCCGACTCTAAAATATGCTAATTACATGGTCACTGGCAGTTTCTCTCGTTTCATTTTAGTCCACTGGACACGTCGGACTCTAAAATATGCTAATTACATGGTCCCTGGCAGTTTCTCTCGTTTCATTTTAGTCCACTGGACACATCCGACTCTAAAATATGCTAATTACATTGTCCCTGGCAGTTTCTCTCGTTTCATTTTTGTCCAGTGGACACGTCCGACTCTAAAATATGCTAATTACATGATCCATGGCAGTTTCTCTCGTTTCATTTTTGTCCACTGGACACGTCGGACTCTAAAATATGCTAATTACATGGTCCCCGGCAGTTTCTCTCCTTTCATTTTAGTCCACTGGACACGTCGGACTCTAAAATATGCTAATTACATGGTCCCTGACAGTTTCTCTCGTTTCATTTTAGTCCACTGGACACGTCGGACTCTAAAATATGCTAATTACATGGTCCCCGGCAGTTTCTCTCCTTTCATTTTAGTCAACTGGACACGTCGGACTCTAAAATATGCTAATTACATGGTCCCCGGCAGTTTCTCTCCTTTCATTTTAGTCCACTGGACACGTCGGACTCTAAAATATGCTAATTACATGGTCCACGGCAGTTTTTTTCGTTTTATTTTAGTCCAATGGAAACGTCCGACTCTAAAAATTGCTAATTACATGGTCCCCGGCAGTTTCTTTCGTTTCATATTAGTACACAGGACAGGTCCAATTCTCCAATATGCTAATTACATGGTCCCAGGGTGTTTTTCTCGTTTCATTTTAGTCCAGTGGACACGTCCGATTTCAAAATATGCTAATTACATGGTCCCCGGCAGTTTCTCTCGCTTCATTTTAGTCCACTGGACACGTCCGACTCTAAAATATGCTAATTACATGGTCCCTGGCAGTTTCTCTCGCTTCATTTTGGTCCACTGGACACGTCTGACTCCAAAATATGCTAATTACATTGTCCCTGGCAGTTTCTCTCGTTTCATTTTAGTCCAGTGGACACGTCCGATTCCAAAATATGCTAATTACATGGTCCCCCGGCAGTTTCCCTCGTTTCATTTTAGTCCACTGGACACGTCCGACTCTAAAATATGCTAATTACATGGTCCCCGGCTGTTTCTTTCATTTCATTTTAGTCCACTGGACACGTCCGACTCCAAAATATGCTAATAACATGGTCCCTGGCAGTTTCTCTCGTTTCATTTTAGTCCACTGGACACGTCCGACTCCAAAATATGCTAATTACATGGTCCCTGGCAGTTTCTCTCATTTCATTTTAGTCCACTGGACACATCCGACTCTAAAATATGCTAACTACATGGTCACTGGCAGTTTCTCTCATTTCATTTTAGTCCACTGGACACATCCGACTCTAAAATATGCTAATTACATGGTCACTGGCAGTTTCTCTCATTTCATTTTAGTCCACTGGACACGTCCGACTCAAAAATATGCTAATTACATATTCCCTGGCAGTTTCTCTCGTTTCATTTTAGTCCACTGGACACGTCGGACTCTAAAATATGATAATTACATATTCCCTGGCAGTTTCTCTCGTTTCATTTTAGTTCACTGGACACATCCGACTCTAAAATATGCTAATTACATGGTCCCTGGCAGTTTCTCTCGTTTCATTTTAGTCCACTGGACACGTCGGACTCTAAAATATGCTAATTACATGGTCCCTGGCAGTTTCTCTCGTTTCATTTTAGTCCACTGGACACATCCGACTCTAAAATATGCTAATTACATTGTCCCTGGCAGTTTCTCTCGTTTCATTTTTGTCCAGTGGACACGTCCGACTCTAAAATATGCTAATTACATGATCCACGGCAGTTTCTCTCGTTTCATTTTTGTCCACTGGACACGTCGGACTCTAAAATATGCTAATTACATGGTCCCCGGCAGTTTCTCTCCTTTCATTTTAGTCCACTGGACACGTCGGACTCTAAAATATGCTAATTACATGGTCCCTGACAGTTTCTCTCGTTTCATTTTAGTCCACTGGACACGTCGGACTCTAAAATATGCTAATTACATGGTCCCCGGCAGTTTCTTTCCTTTCATTTTAGTCCACTGGACACGTCGGACTCTAAAATATGCTAATTACATGGTCCACGGCAGTTTTTTTCGTTTTATTTTAGTCCAATGGAAACGTCCGACTCTAAAAATTGCTAATTACATGGTCCCCGGCAGTTTCTTTCGTTTCATATTAGTACACAGGACAGGTCCGATTCTCCAATATGCTAATTACATGGTCCCCGACAGTTTCTCTCATTTCATTTTTGTCCACTGGACACGTTCGACTCTATTATATGCTAATCACATGGTCCACGGCAGTTTTTCTCGTTTCATTCTTGTCCACTGGACATGTATGACTCTAAAATATGCTAATTACGTGGTCCCTGGCTGTTTCTCTCATTTCATTTTAGTCCACTGGACACGTCCGACTATGAAATATGCTAATTACATTGTCCCTGGCAGTTTCTCTCGTTTCAATTTAGTCCACTGGACACTTCCGATTCTTCAATATGCTAATAATATGGTCCCTGTCAATTTCTCTCGTTTCATTTTAGTCCACTGGACACGTCCGACTATGAAATATGCTAATCACATGGTCCATGGCATTTCTCTCGTTTCATTTTAGTCCACTGGACACGTCCGACTCTAAAATATGCTAATTACATGGTCCCCAGCAGTTTCTCTCGTTTCATTTTAGTCCACTGGACACGTCCGACTCTAAAATATGCTAATCACATGGTCCATGGCATTTCTCTCGTTTCATTTTAGTCCACTGGACACGTCCGACTCTAAAATATGCTAATTACATGGTCCCCAGCAGTTTCTCTCGTTTCATTTAAGTCCCTTGGACACGTCCGACTATGAAATATGCTAATCACATGGTCCATGGCATTTCTCTCGTTTCATTTTAGTCCACTGGACACGTCCGACTCTAAAATATGCTAATCACATGGTCCATGGCATTTCTCTCGTTTCATTTTAGTCCACTGGACACGTCCGACTCTAAAATATGCTAATTACATGGTCCCCAGCAGTTTCTCTCGTTTCATTTTAGTCCACTGGACACGTCCGACAATGAAATATGCTAATTACATGGTCCCCGGCAGTTTCTCTCGCTTCGTTTTAGTCTACTGGACACGTCCGACTATGAAATATGCTAATCACATGGTCCCCGGCTGTTTCTCTCGTTTCATTTTAGTCCACTGGACATGTCTGACTAAAAAATATGCTAATTACATTGTCCACGGCAGTTTCTCTCGTTTTATTTTAGTCCACTGGACACGTCCAACTCTAAAAATGCTAATTACGTGGTCCCTGGCAGTTTCTCACATTTCATTTTAGTCCACTGGACACGTCCGACTGTAAAATATGCTAATTACATTGACACAGGCAGTTTCTCCCATTTCATTTATGTCCAATAGACACGTTCGACCATGAAATATGCTAATTACATGTTCCCCGGCGGTTTCTCTCGTTTCATTTTAGTCCACTGGACATGTCCGATTCTTCAATACGCTAATGACATAGTCCCAGGTAGTTTCTCTCGTGTCATTTTAGTTTATTGGACACGTCTGACTCTAAAATATGCTAATTACATGGTCCCCAGCTGTTTCTCTCGTTCCATTTTAGTCCACTGGACACTTCCGACTCTAAAATATGCTAATTACATGGTCCGCGTCAGTTTCTCTCGTTTCATTTTAGTCCACTGGACACGTCAGACTCTAAAATATGCAAATTACATAGTCCATAGCAGTTTCTCTCATTTCATTTTAGTTCCGGATTCTGCAATATGCTAATTACATGGTCCCCGGCAGTTTTTCTCGTTTCATTTTAGTCCACTGGACACATCCGACTCTAAAATGTGCTAATTACATGGTCCCTGGCAGTTTCTCTCGTTTCATTTTAGTCCACTGGACACATTTGACTCTAAAATATGCTAATCACATGGTCCACGGCAGTTTTTCTCGTTTCATTTTAGTCCTGGACACATCGTACTCCAAAATATGCTAATTACATGGTCCCTGGCAGATTCTCTCGTTTCATTTTAGTCCACTGGAAACGTCCGACTCTAAAATATGCTAATTACATGGTCCCTGGCAGTTTCTCTCCTTTCATTTTAGTGTACTGGACACATACGACTCTAAAATATGCTAATTACATGGTCCCCGGCAGTTTCTCTCGTTTCATTTTAGTCCACTGGACACATCTGACTCTAAAATATGCTAATTACGTGGTCCCTGGCAGTTTTTCTCGTTTCATTTTAGTCCCCACTGGACACGTTCGACTCTATTATTTGCTAATCACATGGTCCCCGGCAGTTTCTCTCGTTTCATTTTAGTCCACTGGACACATCCGACTCTAAAATATGCTAATTACATGGTCCCTGGCAGTTTCTCTCGTTTCATTTTAGTCCACTGGACACATCCGACTCTAAAATATGCTAATTACGTGGTCCGCGGCAGTTTCTCACCTTTCATTTTAGTCCACTGGACACATCCGACTCTAAAATATGCTAATTACGTGGTTCCTGACAGTTTTTCACATTTCATTTTAGTCCACTGGACACATCTGACTCTAATATTTGCTAATTACATGGTCCCTGGCAGTTTCTCTCATTTCGTTTTAGTCCACTGGACACGGCCGACTCTAAAATATGCTAATTACATTGACCCAGGCAGTTTCTCTCATTTCATTTATGTCCACTGGACACGTTCAACCATGAAATATGCTAATTACATGGTCCCCGGCAGTTTCTCTCGTTTTATTTTAGTCCACTGGACATGTCCGATTCTTCAATACGCTAATAACATGGTCCTAGGTAGTTTCTCTCGTGTCATTTTAGTTTATTGGACACGTCTGACTCTAAAATATGTTAATTACATGGTCCCCGACAGTTTCTCTCATTTTATTTTTGTCCACTGGACACGTTCGACCATGAAATATGCTAATTACATGGTCCCCGGCTGTTTCTCTCGTTCCATTTTAGTCCACTGGACATGTCTGACTCAAAAATATGCTAATTACTTGGTCCACGGCAGTTTCTCTCGTTTCATTTTAGTCCACTGGACACGTCCGATTCAACAATATGCTAATAACATGGTCCCCGACAGTTTCTCTCGTTTCATTTTAGTCCAGTGGACACATCCGACTCCAAAATATGCTAATTACATGGTCCCTAGCAGTTTCTCTCGCTTCATTTTAGTCCACTGGACACTTCTGTTTCTGCAATATGCTAATTACATGGTCCCCGGCAGTTTTACTCGTTTCATTTTAGTCCATTGGACATGTCCGACTCTGAAATATGCTAATTACATGATCACCGGCTGATTCTCTTCTTTCATTTTAGTCCACTGGACACATTTGACTCTAAAATATGCTAATTACATGGTCCCTGGCAGTTTCTCTCGTTTCATTTTAGTCCACTGGACACATCCGACTCTCTAAATTATGCTAATTATATGGTCCCCGGCAGTTTCCCTCATTTCCTTTTAGTCCACTGGACACGTCTGACCTTAAAATTATGCTAATTACGTGGTCCCCGGCAGTTTCTCTAATTCCATTTTAGTCCACTGGACACCTCCGACTCTAAAATATGATAATAACATACTTTCCGGCAGTTTCTCTCGTTTCATTATAGTCCACTGGACAAGTCAGACTCTAAAATATGCTAATTACATGGTCCCTGGCAGTTTCTCTCGTTTCATTTTAGTCCACTGGACACGTCCGACTCTGAAATATGCTAATTACATGGTGCCCGGCAGTTTCTCTCGTTTCATTTTAGTCCACTGGACATGTCTGACTCTAAAATATGCTAATGATATGGTCCGCGGCAGATTCTCTCGCTTCATTTTAATCAGCTGGATACCACCGACTCTAAAATATGCTAATTACTTGGTCCCTGGCAGTTTCTCTCATTTCATTTTAGTCCACTGGACACTTCCGACTTTAAAATATGTTAATTATATGGTCCTTGGCAGTTTCTCTCGTTTCATTTTAGTCCACTGGACACATCCAACTCTGAAATATGCTAATTACATGGTCCCCGGCAGTTTCTCTCGTTTCATTTTAGTCCACTGGACACTTCCGACTTTAAAATATGCTAATTATTTGGTCCCCGGCAGTTTCTCTCATTTCATTTTAGTCCACTGGACACGTTCGACTCTGAAATATGCTAATTATTTGGTACCCGGCAGTTTCTCTCATTTCATTTTAGTCCACTGGACACGTCCGACTCTGAAATATGCTAATTACATGGTTTCTGGCAGTTTATCTCGTTTCATTTTAGTCCACTGGACACTTTTGACTTTAAAATATGCTAATTATTTGGTCCCCGGCAGTTTCTCTCATTTCATTTTAGTCCACTGGACACGTCTGACTCTGAAATATGCTAATTACATGGTCTCTGGTAGTTTATCTCGTTTCATTTTAGTCCACTGGACACGTCCGACTCTGAAATATGCTAATTACATGGTCTCTGGCAGTTTCTCTCGTTTCATTTTAGTCCACTGGACACTTCCGACTTTAAAATATGCTAATTATATGGTCTCCGGCTGTTTCTCTCGTTTCATTTTAGTCTACTGGACACGTCCGACGTTAAAATATGCTAATAGCATGGTCCCCGGCAGTTTCAATTGTTTCATTTTTGTCCACTGGACACGACTGATTCTTCAATATGCTAATAACATGGTCCCCGGCAGTTTTTCTCGTTTCATTTTAGTCCACTGGACACGTCCGACTATGAAATATGCTAATGAAATGGTCCCTGGCAGTTTTTCTCGTTTTATTTTAGTCCTCTGGACACGTCTGACTCTAAAATATGTTAATTACATGGTCCCCAGCAGTTTTTTTCATTTCATTTTTGCCACTGGACACGTCCGACTGTAAAATATGCAAATTATATTGTCCCCGGCAGTTTCTCTCATTTCATTTTAATCAACTGGACACGTCTGACTCTAAAATATGCTAATCACATGGTCCCCGGTAGTTTCTCTCGTTTCATTTTAGTCCACTGGACATGTCCGACTTTAAAATATGCTAGTTACATGGTCCCGGGCAGTTTCTCTCGTTTCATTTTAGTCCACTGGACATGTTCGACTTTAAAATATGCTAATTACATGGTCCCGTCCTAGTGTAAATTGTGTCTCAGACTAAGCCTATGGTGCAGAATCATTCCAGGTAAGTGGATATATACCTGTGAGGAAGATATTAAAACTTGGCATTCTAAAACTGGGCATTCTTATGATAAAACTAAACCTTTTGTCAATGTATTGATCCACAGCGTGAGGATGCTTTCCTGGTTGTAGTTATGTAGGTGATCTTTACCGACTAAGGGTGGGTTGGTACAGGGTCTCTGTATAGCCTATTGAGTAGAATTTAATTATGTTGTTGTTATGGTAGATACTTTTTGATCTGATTTTATATATACAGTGTTGTGCTTCTGTAAGTGTCATAAATATGTATTTATATTCTTCTAGGATAGTGTTGTTGATCTTTTCCAACTTGAAGCTTGACGCACTGATGATCACTGTATTGGCTGAGATGACAGTCGCCTTGTGCCCAAGTTTAGTGTCACCTATGATGAAAGAACAGAAGATTTACTATCTATAGCAATGAAATTACATAATGTATATATGGGGCTGAGTGTAAAAATTGCGTTACTTAAAAAAAAAACAACTAGTGACCATAAGGGAAGAGTTATTGCCAAGTGGCTATCTGTAAAAAGAATTAGACTTTTTCATGAAATGGGAAAAGGTTATGGAGTCAAATTCACTGGAGAAAGAACCAGGGGTCCAAGAAGTCCTAGAAGAACTGAAATGTTGTGCCATATTTTGGTGGAATGGTTTAGACATTGGAACTCAGAGATATTGTGCTTATAGCTACAAATTGAGATGATGAAATCAGCTAACAGAACAGAACTTTCTATGAACAAAGAAGTCATTGAAAGCTAAAAATATTATGAGAAATTTTTTTACTGAAATACAAGACAATTGCTTGAACCAAATTAAGCACTGAAAGTCAATAATAGCAACATTTGATTATTTACAATACACTATTCATTCACTTCTGATATTCTCATGTACAGTGCATCTATTACCTCAACTAATTGGGACTTGAAATGTTCCTAATATACATAACAATAAAAGAAAAAAATGTTTCTGCTATTTTCATAAAGGACCCAAAAAATACAATTCATTTTGGAAGCAAAAGCTGTCAAATAGAAATAGCACTCCAGTATTGGTGACCAATGCATTATCATTTACTAATATAGACCTATTGGAACCAATACTACCAACTTACAGGGAGAACACTTACCACGCCATCACTTCAGCAGCGAAAGCTGGCGGCAAGAGCTCCTCGCAGAGATAGCGATTGAGGTCAAAGGTGAATATCAGCTTTCTAGTCAGCATTTTGGGTGTGGTGGGTCAGAGATATTCGAATAATCAATAGAGGATGTGGGAACGCCCTATTTTGGAAGACAGTAGATTCGACTCAGTAAGCAAGGTATGGCGGAAAGCCAGCCTCAAGTTCGTACAGAGGTGAGCGCATAGCTATCGCTAGCTGATTATTAAATCAAGTGTTTGTTTGCCTAGATCCAGCCTTCCCTATATAGCCCACTGTTTGTATAGCTTTTCAAAGGATTGAAAGAAGGGAAAACACTGCTACCTACACACATGCCAAGTGCTTAGCTTAATTTTTCTTACAACTAGAAAAAGGGAATTTAATGTCTGATCATTATATATAAGGCATCAACAACTGGATAGAGAGGGAAACTTATGTCTGAGCATGCTCATAAAGAGATACCACCAGCTAAACTGAATAAAAAAAGAGGGAAAGTAATGTCTGAGCATGCTCACGCCAATGCACTGGCAACTGGAAAAAAGAGAGGGTAAAAGTCATGTTCCTGAGCATGCTCTTAAAAAGACACCAGGTTCTTTTCATGAGCATGCTCAGACATGACTTTCCCTCTTTTTTTTCCAGTTGCTAGTGCATTTTTGTGCTGGAGGATGGTTAGACTATCCCTTTCTTTTGCTACAGTTTGTATCTATTTACTCTAGCTATTTGAAGTCTAGTTTGTTCCAGCAATATAGTAAGTTGTGTGTTTATAACACATAAACACAGCATAATATATTTGTAGTAATTTTTTGTTGTTGTGTTTGTTAGGGGTTTATTTACAGTTTTTGCCATGTGTAAATAATTTGTATTTGGGATGTATATTTGTATGTTTGTGTACTTTTATAGGAAGATTATGTTTTTGGGTTGTTTTTTTTTAATGTATATGTTCATATGTTAGCTTTCTCTACAGCATAGCAGGTGTCTTTCGAAAAGAAAAAAGCTTTTTTTTTACAATTTTTTCTTTGCGTTTTGACTAAACAGTTGGTACCGTCACATTCAAATTTTTACTAGTCAAGTTCTCGTTTCAGTTGATTTACAGCTAAAAGCTAGAAACTCTTCCACAGCTATATCTGCAAGCTAAGTCTTGTACTACCCTCTAAATGCTATAGAGGTCATGCTAAACTGCTTGCACAATAAAAAAACTGACTTGCTTTGATTAAGCATACTGACTGGATTTTCGCTGAACTTGCTGCTCTGACAGGTCTTTACTTCTTAGTCTTTCTACCAGCTACAGTTGGGTCTCTAGTAGTGAGAATATCTAAGCCAATGATGACTCCAACATTTAAAATAGCATCATTTTTTACATTCCTGAAAGTGGCATATGGTAAACATTGAGCATTTAAACTTTAACACAGTCGAACTGAAAAACTATATTTTATCAACTGCCGTAACATTTTCTCTCTTTTTTCTTTTTCTACAATAGCTCCTTCAGTGCAAAACAAAATCGTTCTACTGAACAGA
>WLWD01005453.1_pt1 | contig 14197 bp, 6 predicted proteins | sample 6712731 | NCBI WGS metagenome assembly WLWD01 (sample SAMN12718690, study PRJNA576275) | sponge metagenome | isolation source: marine sponge | host: Mycale hentscheli | place: New Zealand: South Island, Marlborough, Capsize Point | collected 2014-11-01
TAGGTGTGGCTTTGCAAGGGAATTTAAAAAGACTAACTAATTGGTTTTGCTGACTGGTGAAGTAGATATGAAGGAGTCCTTTGACAAGACTGCTGTTTGAAGAGTTTAAGATCACAGAGGGTTGGTTAGGTGTGAGTAGCGCATGCTTACTACATGGCATAGTGGCTCGCTCCTTATACCACCTGGCAACCACTCACACACAAACACACATATGTACTTGCTGACCTAGTACTGGCACATTCCAAGTTAGGTCACATGACAAGAGAACATTGTGTGAGGTAGATTATAGGGTGGTGGCTGATATGAGGTAAGGGGTTGGTTACATGTGGAGGTGACCATGTGTGGGCATATAGTGACTGTAGGTCTGGAGTAGAAAGAGTTTGAACTGAATAGGAAAACTACGGTATGAGAGCATGTGTGGGTGTGTGTGTTTTTGTCTGCCCAGCAGTCTGTACGTCTCGCTGTTAGCCAGTTCCTTGCCCACGCTCTATGACATCATCGTACTAAATGTGTGAGTAACTAAAAATTGAGAGTTTTCTTACAATAGACATTTTAACTCTTACAATTTCAATGAACAAACTATAGGAAATACTGAAAATAAAGCACCAAAGGTGCAAACCCTCAGCGCTATTAAGCACTACCTAGCTATTACAATATAATCTCCATCCAAAAGAAGAAGCAATCTGTTAGCTATTTTAATGAGGCATCAAAATAGCTTGACCAATGAAAATGGTACATGGAAACTCTGTCTTCATAAGAGAAGAAGCTAAACTAGCCAGAAACACTCACCGATATGCATTTTCAACGCAAAACTTCACTTCTTTCAACTTTGTTAACTTCCCTGAGCATAAATCAAACTACACCGCTGGCTGCAAGAAATTATTTGCTCACGTGATTATGACATGACGCCCATAATAGCTGGTACCTACAGCGGAGCTGAAAGCTTCGCATTTTCTCAACGATTAGCCCGAAATTAAAAAATGTAGCCCATAATAGCTAGTACTAAAAAAAGGTAGCACAATAAAAGTTCTTAAATCTTCATCCTGCGTAAGTTCATACCTAAATCAACTGTTAATTAGATTGACACTTTCTCACCTAAAGGGGTCTGGAAAAAAGCAAAGGAAAAATGTGAAAAAATCTCAGTTGTTGCCGGGGATTCGAACCCAGGGCCACTGGCTTTAGCCACCAGTGCTCTAACCACTGAGCTACGACAACCCTCGACTTCCAAGACTCTCACATTTTTCCTTTATACTGTTGAGTAGTACCACTTGCTGCAGTCTCGTACTCAACAGACCACCAATTATGTGCCGTCAGAACACCTTTTTGGTGTCAACTGGAAACACCTCCCCCTCCGGAGAGGAGCCATAATTTGTGGATTAAAAAGGCTTTAACTTCACAATTATCAAGTTCTGACCTTTTTTCCAGACCCCTTTAGGTGAGAAAGTTTCAATCTAGTTTTTATGCAGGGCCAGAACTTGATAACTGTTAATTGTTGGTATTCTCAAAAATCAGAGCGTGACAGACAGACAAACAGACAGACAAACAGACAGGACGACTACTATAACCCTCTCGCGCATGCGCGCTGAGGGTTAATAATAGGGCCAGTATTACAAGTACCTAATTGTCCTTCCTCAAGTATCAGGTATGTGTGTAATAGGATGATTTTTCCAGTCAAGTTATCATTGAGGTGGATTATTTCACTAGGGAAATTCTGGCTAAGATAATGAAGATAAAGAAGTGTGTGTTAATTGCCGGAGCTTATTGTGCCCCTGTGGTCTTCGTCCAGGGGTCGGGTCGTGTGAGTGAAAATGAGTTGTTTGAAATAATTCTAGCCATTCATACGAACTCAATTCCTATGATACTCAGTGTACTACTGCATAACCACAAGTATTTATTTACTGAAGGCCAGCTATTCGTGCGCTAAATGAAGGACGGATCCTCCGATTACAGCCATTGTCTGAAGCGAACTCATCCTCTCCCTCCCCCTCCCCCTCCATACACACGCACACACTCTCTGTCTCTCTCCATGAGTTATTAAAGAGTTGACTAGGCCACAAAATAGTTCTATATTTTTACTCAGCTGTGCATGTACAGTGAGCAGTAGAGAGTACCTGAACAAGCTTAGCTTTTCTGTTGCTATCTTGCTGAGTTGATAGCTTTAGTGGCTACATACATACATGCTGGTTAATTTAATAAACTTATGAATATTTTATATAATTACTGGGCCAGGTGGAATAACAGGTGTTACCTCCTTTAATTATTCAGTAGGTACTTAGTACTACTATATACTCTTCAAATTTTTGACCAATACTGAAGCCTGTGTTGTGTTATTTACATGCCAGCAGAAGCAGAGACAATGAATGAAATGTGCGCAAGGAGTAGCTGGTCATAATTATTAGTGGCGTGGGAAGGGGGGGGGGGAGAGATGAGGAACCCCCCTCTCCCCATAATTGTGGGGCACAATTTATCAAGGTGATTTCTCACATGAACACTTTTAAACCACAAAACACATGTCCTTGGAGCCCCCTCATATCAAAACATCTTCCTAAACCGCTGGTTATTGAGTGCATGGTATACTGTTGTATTTTTTTTATTTTTTTTTTCACTTTTGTGACTGAATCTAGAAGTTGCTGGTAATTAGAGTTGTATAGCACAGAGTGGATTGATGTATGAACACACACACACACCTTTACAAAACAAGTGATGTAGACAGCAGCCATCTTGCACCACCGCCTGCCTCAGTGAAGGCATTTCCTTCTTTCTGTGTAGTATAAACTCTTATTTCTGACTTCAGCATATTAGGACTCACAAACAACCCTCACCAGCCCTCCCTCAGCTGTTGCTGAGTTGTTCCAATATTTGGATATTTAGATGAGTTGTTGCCATGTACGCCCAGTCTACCCTCATCCTGGGGCTGCATATATTCATACTCTTCTCCTGTGAATATCCTCTCATCAGCATGACAATAGGTGCTAATATGGACTGGGCATGCTCATTACATAGTTCCCATAGCGCTGGCTGACAGCAGCTGTTTCCTCCACTTCGCCATGGCTGAGGTCATCCGGGTACAGGCCACATCAGAGAGTGGACCTGTGCACTGGTGGGAGGTGGAGAGTTCACCCGATAAAGTCCACACACTTAGTACTCTACATTGTGTGGAGTTGTGGGGATGAATGATGTGATGAGGAAGGAATTAGAGTAGAGGTGTGATCTGGAGATACGGCCGGCTAGTAGTCTAGTGTTTACCAGAGGCTATACTCTCTCTCTCTCTTTTTTTTTTCTTTTTTTCTTTTCTTTTTTTCCCCCTTTTTCCTTTTCTGTTCTTTTTATTTATTTATTTTTTATATGGTAGGTGAGATGATTTGTAATTTGTGACCCTCTCAAAAGGTAGAATGAAATTAACATTGAATGTTTGCTTTTATGAAGAAGACTGTTAGCCTAAATAGGGCAATCTATCTAAGACCAATAGCTCAAATGTATCTTGTGCAAGTCATAGTTGGATTGCATTCACAGCTAGCTCAAGAATACGTCATTGTAGTCATGCAAACACACATACATACTATTTTAAGTTTGTGTTTGGTGACTGGGATAATGTCTATCAATTGCTTAATTTCTTTTGTATTATGACTTGGTAAGAACAAAGAAAGACCATTTTAAATCTTCACTGTGGATTAAGAGCAATAGAATTGTATTATGTAACTTTTCCATCTAACAAGTGATGTCATAGTACTTCAGGAGGAGGAGACTGATGCCCATTAGCAGCTGTTTTTTATTTTGTGACACATCTTAATGGCCGTTGCTATGGTAACATGTGATGTTGTGAGGACATATCCCAGCTCTAGATGATCACACAAACGGATGCATTTGCATTTCTCCCTTTCTTCCTCCCCTTCCCTCCTCCCCTCCTCTGATAATTCTCCTCTCATGTCTGGTTCTGATATTCTTGTGGTTGATAGTATGCAAGTAAAATAATGGACTCGCATTTTTAAAATAAGAAAATGGAATTCCCTCGCATGAGAGGATGCAGTAATCCATCCTTCCAGTGACAGAAACTTACACAATTTTCTCACAAACACACACATGCACACACACAACAATGGCTGTCTTAAAATAGTGCCTTCAGTGTTGCTCGTGTGTGTTATCATACTGAAAGAGCCTGTGGGGTTTGTCAATCAGTTATGAGGTTACCTAAACACTCAGTAAGTCACGTTGACTGGCGATGTGTGTGTAGGTGGATGTGTATCAAAGACTGCATAGCACGAGTAATTGCCGGGGGAAACCTGATTAATGCATGGGGTGGGGTCCCATGTAGTAGGTGGCTATTTTGCTTGCATTGAAAGAAATTTTCTTTCTTTCACATTTCACAAGACTAGGACAGTTAGAAAGGGGGGTGGGTGCTTGGTATCTATGGAAGTGTTCAGGTGGGTGGATGGTGGGAGTGTTTATATGTGGTTTGCTGGTTCCAGGACATAATAATTTCCTCTAGAGACACAAGTGTGGTTGTTTGTGTTATCCAGAAGAGAAGTGTGTGGTTGGTTGTCTGTTACCATATCACAGAGGAAGTTAGCAGAGTGGCTCATTTAAATCATCCATAATGTTCATATAGCACTGGCACTATCTCCTGATCAAGTGCTTGAGTTTACCCTTTCTCTATACACTCTTATCAACCCCCCCCCCCCCCCCCCCCCTCCCCTCTCCTCTCCTCCTCCCTCCATTCCAGTGTTCCATGTTATTGTTGGTTTTGGTCTGGCTTTTGTTCCATTCTCAGGTCACATGTTGTGGTCATAACTCGAAGGCCATAGCACTAGCGACCGATGGTCAGTGATCATAATTCTCACTCGTGTCTGAGTTGTATTGCACTAGCGACTGATGGTCAGTGATCATAGTTCTCACTCGTGTCTGAGTTGTATTGCACTAGTGACTGATGGTCAGTGATCATAGTTCTCACTCGTGTCTGAGTTGTATTGCACTAGTGACTGATGGTCAGTGATCATAGTTCTCACTCGTGTCTGAGTTGTATTGCTTTTCCATCGTGTCTTGTTTTTCCTACCCATTAGAATTTGAGGCTCTATGAGTCGATATGTCTATTAGAGCATTCATTTATCTACATGCACACTGCCGCACATGTATGTATGTATGTATGTATGTATGTAACTAACTACTTGCTACAGTTCCTGGATGGATACTGGCTAATGCATTGACTGTTACAGTGCAACTGTTATATTGTAAATTGATGGTGGAGTATCACTTGATGCTGTGGTCTGACTCGCTTATGGAATGACATAAAACTCCAGGGACCAGTTCCTCCCCCCTCTCCCCTCCCCCTGCCCTTCTTGTAGATATGTGGTTAACCAAAGCACTGGTCCAACTCTGTGTTACTAGGGTTACATGCTGCAATGGGGTGTGGCTGTTGTTCCTAATTATTAGAATGTCAGAATTACTTACAGCAAAGATTATTTTAATTACATCATATCAAGTTTGTTTTATCTCTGGTATGTCCTGTATATTTAGAGTATGTATTCTGTTATTTATATACTTAAGTTTGGCTGTGCTACGGGTAGTAATGATCATGAGGAGTTGGTTTTATTATCATTTTATGTATGAATCTAGGTTCAACTGCCAACGGTGTATTCTTGGCCGCCAGGTGAAGGCCCCACCCCCTGACAGTGACACAAACAGTGATCTGTCGCAGTGGCACCACAGCTGCGTGGACAAGCAGGGGCCGGAGGATCTCATCTTGAAGAAAATATGGGACGAGAAGCTCATCAGTTTCATCTTCCACCACAAATCCCATGACCACAAGATCGAGACAGTTTGAATAGCAGCACGTGTTATGCAATTCAAACCACCAGAGAGTGCACGTCTTCCTGAGTCAGTTCAAGTGCAGTACATTTCTGAGTGTTGACTTTTCCCGGCAAGTTTGCGAACTTTAGACTTCACGTCTGAATAAGTGTACAAACTCTCAGCAGTGTTGTTTTTGTTGACATGCTCTCGAGAACTAGTGGGTTGTTACCGTGTACTTTCAGTTTTCATGTTTGTCTTTCTCATTAGTCACCAGAAAAATCATACAGCATGTCCGCCCCCATTTTCTCTCTGGTAACAATCTTTATATCGTATGACATAGCTAAGAAATGCGAACTAACGAGTAAAGGTGTAAACGATGAGGCTGAGGGTGTGAATCTCGTTGGGTGTTTGAATTCATGATGGATTGAGGGAACCATTCCCTGTGGTCCACGCTACAATGACTGTGGCAGTGAAATCATAGGCGTGGAGAGAAACAACATGAAGGATTAGTTGTTGTTTATGTGAAGGATTAGTTGTTGTTTATATGAAGGATTAGTTGTTGTTGGTATTTCATGACTATGCTTTCTTATAAACCTCACATTGGGCAGTGCTAACAGACAATTGATTAAAAAAGCTTCCTCAGGTTGGGAATACAGTATAGAAGTCAATAGGTTTGGATCTACGGGTTTGCGATACACAGCCTAACTGAGATAGGAGCATAAGACTCCAGTGGTTAGAAAAGCACCAGCAGAGTACCTATGAATCTCATTATGCAGTGTACGAATACCATTACAACTTACAGCAAAAGTTATATATGTATGTATATCGACCAAGTTTAATAATGTGCTGGACAATATAAGTTTCAATAAGGAGAGAGGCCCCCTAGGCCCCGCCCCCCTCAGCTACGCTACTGCTCGCAGAAGCCATTTGGACTGTTCCTTCCTGTGTATCTTACCAAAGTTCTAAGGTGGAGAGAGATGCATGACTTATCTTCTTGTGTTTCTTCTATATGAACATTTTATGAAAATGGAGAAGAAAGGAGAAAAAAAGATTGCACCTTTGGACTTATGACTTGCCATTTTTGGATACCTATTGGGTTACTATGGTTTCCAATGACTCATAAGAGACACACATGCACACACACATGATAGCTGATTTCAGAGCTAAAACTACGACAGACACAACAACTTAATAAATATTCCTTCGTATGTCATAGAAAGAGTTAGTTAATGATGTGTTAATTGAATTACTCCAGGAGAGTTAGTCTCTATCACTTCCATAGACACAGTAAACAAGAACACTAAGATATCACGAGGTGGGTGTGGCCCAGGTCAGAGATAATAACTGTCGCTGAGGGAACGAGTTTGTGAATATTAATGCAGAGGTCATGGGAAAGAGATGAAGTGTGAAAATATTTGTTTAGATTTGAGCATATCTTATCCAATACTGTGGACTGTGGAACCAGATTATGGATCATAGTCATGACAATACTCCTGAATAAAAATGCTTACAAGTGAAGCGTATTGATACTACAAATTTGAAGCCTAAGACATTATTTATGTATATTTTATTTTTGAAAATATAAGTAATATTTATAAACCAATATTGAGGTTTGCATGTGATATATTAATCCCGAGACACGAGGACAAAGCCTGAGTGGCGTGGGTTTGTGAATCTCAATACAAACCAATTTTTATTGGTTTATAACTATAGCATGTTGACAAATAGCTCTATTTGTAGCTCTCTGGGGTCATTTTCCCACTATTTTTAATGGTTGTTACGAACTATATCAACTTTTTCCCTCTAATACATTTTCGTACGGGAATACCAGGGCTGGCTATATCAGATTTATAATACTCGATGACAAGCGCGGTCGCTCAGGTAATGGGTTATAATAATAACAATTAGGATGATGATGATGGTGATGATGATGATGATAATAATAATTATTATAGCTAATAATAATAATCATATTAATAAATGTACTTCAGAAATCTTACTAAGTATCCATAACTTCCTATATAATGCTATCCACCTTTAGTTAATGACCTCATGCCATGTCTTATGAGGTGGAGGAGGAGAAGGTGAGATAGAGATAAGAGGGTGCAAGTGAACTATAACTAGGAAAACATGGAATAGGAATCAGATTCAAAGTAGAGTTGGAACGAGTATCAAGAATCCTATCCAGATAACGTACTCTGGTATTACCCGGATAATCAGTATAAAAAAGCCAGCAGAGTTGCATAAAGCTTTCTGTAGCCATATCTTGTTTCAATCAGGTTTCTGATGAACTAACACTTAGAGTTACTACCAACTGTACTCAACCCTAGTTACGAACCTCAGATATCCACAATCATATTATATAGGGTACACCACAACATGGAGGTTGGTATGGGATTTACACAACAAAGGCCCAAGGATAGGGTAAATCCCATACAGACCGAACGCTGAGTGGTGCAACCGACTTGTACCACTCTAGGCTATGAGGAACTGAATAAAAACTCATTTTGATTGGACGGTTCATGTGGGTTTAATGGGGTGGCTCTGGAGGAATCACTCGCTCTCGAACCACCAACCGGCACAGGGAAAGTATACACAAGAAAGGTAGGTCACGGCTCAAAGGACTCACAACCAGAAGATGCCCGAACTCTGTGACACGCTGCCACCAGAGTCCTCCTCACTCAGGTAAGTACGACAAGCTGGCTACTAACCCAGTGTTTGCACAAACTAAGATTATTAGAGAACTGCCGATACACAGGCGCGCCCAAGCTTTTATAGCCATAGACACGCATGCGCAAAAATAGAAATGCTCACGGATTGACATCCGGACAATAACACAACATGCATGCACTCAGCAGATGATACAGTAAAGATAAATAACACAACACTAAAATAATACATGCTGTTGATAAACAAAAGAGTTACTATAAATGAATATGTTCATTACTCCGCCCACAATTCCCCCCGCTAAGATTCGACAGGGGCGAATCTGATTCCACCAGGGCGGAGCTCGATTGATCGCAGGGCCACGCCTGCCGACTCATCCCATCCGCGTTGTTGTGGATCTTGCCTGGCCTGTACTTGATCACCACACAGAATCGCTGTAGGGCCAGGGCAAACCTGAGTAAACGTTTATTCAGGTGACAACCTGAAACGAGGGAGCAACAAGGCTGATGATCTGTAATGACAGTCACGTCCCTCGCGTAGAGGTAGAACTCAAAATGACTCAGGGAAGCCACAATAGCCAAGCATTCCAACTCCGTGACGGAGTAATTCTTCTCCGCCGGTCTCAGTTGGCGCGAGAAGAAACCCACGGGAAGTTCTTTCCCATCTCTGCATACGTGGAGACAACCACCGACTCCCGAGCCCAAGGCATCGGTATATAACACAAAAACATCATGACTTACAGGAATAAATAAAACACAAGCATCACACACACCACATTTGAGCTTACGAAAAGCAGAGTCCATGTCCTCCGACCAGCTCACCCGGAGAGGAGCCCTCAATGAAGTTGCCGGAGTCAAGTGGCTCGAGTGAGAGGCAAACAAGGGAACAAACTGCCTATAATAAGACATGGCCCCAAGAAACGATCTGAGTTGTTTCTTGGTAACAGGGCGAGCAAAAGATCTCAAAGCCTCCACCCGATGTTCAGGCACAGAAAGGGAACCACACCCAATCCTATGGCCCAAATAAACTAAATACTTCCTGCCAAAGTGGCACTTCTTTAACTTAATAGTAAAGCCAGCATCACCCAAACACTCGATAACCGACTTCAGGTGGGCAAGATGTTCATCCCACGACTTACTAAACACGACTACATCGTCCACATAATTCTTACTACAGTGTGACACAGGTTCCAACACCTTCTCAACTACAGACTGAAAGATCGCCGGAGCATTTTTAAGTCCAAACGGCATACGTACATATTTAAATCTTCCAAAGGGACATACAAAGGTTGTGAGCTCGCTGGAGTTCACATCCATGGGAATCTGATGAAACCCAGCAGTCAGATCAAGCGTTGAGAGACAACTACAAGGAGTCACCGCGTTCAGCTGACGAAAGTCGACACAAAGTCGGACACCGCCATCTTTCTTCCGAACAGGAACCAAGGGACTAGCCCAATCAGAGTCTGATTCAACTATAATACCGCCGGCAAGCAAGGAGTCGATTTCAGACTTGACAGCATCACGAATGCCTACCGGTATCTGCCTTGGGGGCAAGGAGACAACAGAAGCTCCATCTTCCAAAATAATGACACACGATCCTACCTTGGACAAGCCAGGGGACGTACTAAAATACTCACTCAGCTCAGATAACAAAGAATCAAGATCACACTTTCTATAACCAGTACACACATCACTATCCAAAGAAGTTTTACTAACTAAAAGAGTCATCTATGCCGCAGTCTTCGGCAACAACAGTTATGGCATTGGCTTGTAGCGCAGGGCGAGGGGTATACACCTTCAGGTTACACCTGTGGGCAACTTTAACTGGGTGGTCATCACCTTTGGACACTCTGTAAGTTACGTCAGATGACCTACTGACAACAGAATAGGGACCTTCCCATGCAGCTTGTAGGGAAGCCTTGATGCCCGGGATCCTCATGAGCACTAAGGACCCAATCTCTAAAGGTTTGTCACGCACACCCTTTTTAGCACACTCAGCCCGCTTACCACTGGACACTGACTGATTGGCTGCCACACTATCAGAAATGACTGCCAACCGGTCGTTCAACGACACTAGCCATTCATCTACATCGACAGGATCAAAAGGTCTCTCCACCCACCCTTCATACACTACGTCCAGAGGGCCTAACACATCTCGACCATAGACAATACAGTGGGGAGAATAACCGAGGTCACGATTTGGGACCTGGCGCAAAGCGAATAACGCCAGAGGGAGAAAATCAACCCAATCCACCCCCGCGTCCACAGCCTTGGAAAGCATTGGTTTCAAACTGCCGTGCATCCGCTCAACAACACCATTTGACTGGGGACGGTACGGAGAAGTGGCTAACTTATCAATTCCCAACAGGTCACACACTTCAGTCATTAACTTAGACAGGAAGATGGTACCACGGTCTGACAACACACGAAGGGGAATCCCAGTGCGACTTATCACCTCGAGAAAACATTGAGCAGCTTCAGAGGCGGACGCTGTACGCATAGGGATGGCATCAGGCCAACGACTAGCGAGACACACGTACGTAAAGAGGTATTTAGAACCACGCTTACCCTTCGGTAAAGGACCCACCAGGTCTACACACACGCTTTCGAACGGAACACTCACGATTCTACGTTCAACCATAGGGGGTTTCTTGTTCCCCGCATTGTTCATTCTTAAACACACGTCACACGACTTGACAAATTCACGAATGTCACAGTGCATGCCAGGCCAAGTAAACTTGTTACCCAGCAGTTTTCTCATCCCACGTACCCCAACATGGGCAGTTTTATCATGGGCGAGAGTCAACAACCGCTCTCTGAAAGCAACAGGAGCTACAATCTTTACAACTGGCTGATCATCACCCAACACTGAAAGCACAAGTAACCCATCTTTGAAAGAGTACCCGTTCAACGACTTACGACCCAACTCACAGAGAGAAGCTAGGGAGTCATCAGACTTTTGAGCCAAAATAACAGACTCAACGCCACCACTGGACGTGGGAACAGGCACAACAATATCAACACTATCATTAGACACATGTTCACTAGGAACAACAACAACATCAGAAATAACAGGTTCAGAAACTACATCACTAACTACTTCAGATACATCAACACACACATCATCAGAAACAACATCATTCGAAACAGAGGGAGAAGACACATCAGGTATAGAGAGAGACACAACCTCAACCCCGTCACTGCCTGCACTACCATCAACCACTGCCCCATCCCCATCCTCGTCAGGCCCATCAAGAAGCCCAGAAACCGAAGGTTCCGCCGCACTAGACCCAACTCCTACGGAAGGTAGAGAAGGACTATGGAAGACATCAATGGCAGCTAAGCGAGCAAGTTCCTCATCACAAACAAGGGGAACAGGCTCAGCTAGCTCAACTTGTCGAGCTCTACGTTTCTTACGTCTGCGCTTTTTCTTAGCACATTCACTTCTAGTCACAACATTTACTGAGGCTACCTCATCCTGGGTAGTGACAAGAGCAGAGGACACAGCCTCCAATGTCTCACCACCAGAGTAGGCAGCTTCATCAGTCGCTGGTTGGGTGCTGCAGGTATCATGCAGGTGCCCCACCTCCTCAAGCAACTGATCTGCTTGAGTGGCGGCACCCAACAAGAGGTGCTCAGCCGTACTCGGCTCCATTGGTATGGAAAACAGTACCCTACCGGCCAAACTATCCCGGTGGGCAACAGCCACTCTGTGCTTAAAGCACTTACCCTTAAACTCAAAATTGACAATGGCTACACGTAAAGTAACAGGATCACTGTCCCAACCCTTCACTTCAACCGTTTCCCAGGTCAGCTGGTCCTCGTAAACAAGGCATCCAGGGACTATGGAGATCTCAGCTCCAGTATCAGGCACAATCTCACACTTCGTGCCGTTCACACTACCAAAAGTATGGGAAGGACGATCTCTAACTGCCACCCAACTTGTATTATATACTTTTCTCTTTACACCATCCTTATTGTCTGTCTTGATATTGCGTTTCGGGCAGTCAGGGGACTTGTGTCCCGGCTCTCTACAAGTATAGCACACCAACCCAGCAGGTTTAGTACTTGAAAGACCTGGAGAACTACCACTACCATTACTACCCTCACCACTAGTGGATGAACCACTGCTACTATTACTGCATTCAAACGCTCTGTGTCCCCGCTTCAGACACTTGAAGCACACTAAAGGGGAGAAACCACGACCCACTCTACTACCGGTCGAGCTGGACTTCTCGAAAGAAGCAGCCGTACGGGTAGGGGAAATGGAAACAGCGAATTTACTCAACTCTCTCAAAGACTCAAACGACCTCTGGTCCATCGCTTCCCTCTGAGAATGAGACAACGAAGACCGAAAGGCAGAACATACCAGAAACATGATAACTTCTTCTCTAGTTTTACACAACAATTCCAACGAACTAACAATACGACTGAGATACTTAAACTTCTCACTGGGGTTTGTGGAAAAAGGAAGTGCTGAAAACCCTTCCCTATATTGCACCCCAAGAGCAACCAGGTTGGAGCCCAAAGACTCAAACAACCTTTCCTTAATCTCGTCATATGTAGCAACTTCTTTATTCAAGGTGGACAAGGCTTCCAAAGCAGACTCCGAGTGGAGCTTCTGCAACAGTACCCGCTTCCACCGTCTACGTGGACAACCCATTATGGCTAAGTTAGATTCCAGGTTGGCGACAAACTTGGCAATATCCATACCATCTTTGTGGGCTGCTAGTTGACCGATCTCCCGAGACATGTCAGCATCGATCGAGTCAACACTGCTACGACTACTACCAGATAACAAACCAGAACTTGCTAAACCATCAAAGAACTCAGAAAATGAGGATTTCAGTCTAGTGTCAATCATTGTGGAAATCTGATCCACCTCATTAGGAATATGGGGACGCTCATCATCTCCCATCATTGTGCTAGCTGGGGAATCACTACCCACAGAACTACTAAATTCAACGTCAGACTCAGAAATGGGGGAAACACGAACTGTCTCAACCACACCCAAAGAAGAGCCCGAAAATAGCAGAGGAGAAAGCCCAGAAGCAACACTCAGGCTATCAGTATCCAAACACACGGACTCACCACTTGCTCCTACTTTCTGCCTCCCACGCTTACACACTCGACCCGGCTGTTCACGTTGGCTCATCATGAAATGAAAGAAATTGTTTGTCTTTTGTTCACTCGATATGAAAATTTGGTCACTTGCATTCAGAAATTTAGGTGCTGGCCATCAAAGTATGCAAATAGACCATAATTATGTAATACAAATTGAATAATTTTCGAACCATTTGCAGTAACATGTAGTGTTGATAACAATAGTCTGATGTCATTGTATCCTAGGTGCTTCCCATTGTATGACATGAAACAACAACAACAACAGCTTTTTGTATTACAGGGCATGGTAACAGGCATGTTTCCTTTGTTCTTTGCAACATGTAGTTGCCAGGTTATCAATTTATCAGGAGAAGCAATTGGAATTTTTCAACATGTTCCTTAAGAACTAGAACACACACACTCACACACATAGTCATGCACACACACACACACACTCACACACACACATAGTCATGCACACACACACACACACTCACACACATATAGTCATGCACACACACGCACTCACACACACACATACCGTTTTCCTTACCGAAGTCCACCGATTGATATTCTTCTATACTCAATTATCTCCTGCAATGTACCGGCTGGTCTGCTAACTGCCAACACACACACAAAACATA
>WLWD01002884.1_pt1 | contig 14193 bp, 15 predicted proteins | sample 6712731 | NCBI WGS metagenome assembly WLWD01 (sample SAMN12718690, study PRJNA576275) | sponge metagenome | isolation source: marine sponge | host: Mycale hentscheli | place: New Zealand: South Island, Marlborough, Capsize Point | collected 2014-11-01
TTTTTCTCTAATTAAAGTAATTTAATCTACCTTAAGACCTAGCCTGAGGATTGGTCAGTGGTTCGCCTTGGGTAGCTAGAGAGGACCTTGACTCTGGTGGCAGCAACTATTTTGCTGTCATCAGGTGCGAGCAAGCCAAGCAGAGTGACAACTCTCCTGAGCAAGCCCACAAGCTTGTCTTTGTTTTTATCCACCCATTCCTTAAAAGTAAGAGTAGTAGGATCCACAAGTGAGATTTATGTCGTATGGATTGTAAAGATTGTAGTACTCAAACATAGATGCCATACTATCTGCCCCAGGTATTGGAAACTGAGTGAAGGCTTCATAAGAAACTTGATTATACTTGAGTGTTTTAATGATAGCTACATATTCATCCATAGTCATCTTATCTCCAGCAATGCCTATCTTCATCCCGACATAACAATCTGGATTATTAAAAATGGGGACTACAACTGGACCAATCCCATTGACGCTCACAGCACTCAAGGGTTCCTTCATGGCGAGAGCCATGAAAAACTCTCCATTTTCATCCTTTTGTACAAGGTGTGACATAAAGTGTTCATAGTAGGAAGCAAGCCAAATGGAAGTAGGAACGATTTATTTCATCCAGGTATCTCTCTACCAGCTTTACCATCAAAATGTTGGCATGGCTTTCTGGTGTACCTCTGCGCCTAAACTAGATGCCTCACATTTAGCTTCTTGCACCCTGCTTTATTTCCCTCAGCATTGCAGTGTCGGCAGCATCGGGATTTTGTTTTTGCATCTCCTCTCCAAACAGAGCCCAGTAGTTAGTGACAGTAAACACTCCATAAGAGTCGGCGATAGCTTCTTCCAAACTTCTTCTGTCGTCTACATTCGCTTGCACCACTTCACAACCTTTGCTGAGCATGTTTAGCTTTGGAACTATCGGGGGTGCGAGTTAGAGCTCGTACCTTGAATCCGGGAACAGCTAACAGAGCATTCACCACAGAAGAACCCTGATTCCCAGTCGCCCCAAATACCGTGACAATCTTCGCCATAACTAAAGCGTGTTTCGTCGCTCTACGCCGGCGCATGAGACATCGCGCAGTTTGAGCAACGCGCCTCCTCTTACAACCCCCTCCCCCATAGCATTAGCCATGGAGTAGCTTATGGTACGTTCTTCTATAGATATATTACCTTACTTCCATAATCTATCTTTTTATTACTTCTCTTTATGCACGGAATGGTCTCACAATATACATTTATAGTAGAGAGCAACAAAAAAAAACAGCAACAAACAAGCAAAAACAAAACAAAACAAAAAACAACAGCTGATTTCATAGCCATTTATCACTAAAGAAAAAAAGCTATGTGTGAATCATATGATCATATAAAATAGAAGTAATAAATCACTATAAGGCAAACATATCTCTAGTGTTTAGTCTGTTGTAAGTTCCAAAAGCTCATGTGTACTGATTCTTAAGAGTCCAACTGGCCCTTAGTTTATGTAGCTGGAAGTCCTCACAGACTACTATTTAGGTTTTTAAGTCATTGTAGAATTTGTGAGCTTTCTTTAGCAGAATAGTTATTGAGTGTTGACCTTGTCACCTGCTATGAGTGGCTCTAGTCAATAGTAAGAAAAGTTCTCTCTCATGCTTAAAGTACTTCATTTGTGAGTAAGTACTCCAAATCATTTATCTGAATGAGCTCCATTTGCACCTCATTAATTTATGAACACTCAGGCTGTATTGTGTGAGCAAGGAAAGTTGGTAACACTTTCTATTCAATAAATTACACTATCTGTCATCAATATTTACTTTAGCTGCTACTGCATTTAGAACAGAGTTTTAAAGTTTCTTCTCTGATTATTCTTTCATATTATGGCTTTAATGGCTTCATTTTGGATTTAAAAAAATCTATACTAAAATGCTGAATCAGGTATTGCAAAGGATGAAATAGAGTATGTAGTTGAGAGATCACCAAACCACATCCTCACATAATTCTATGAATCGTATCCCTAATGATTATGAAACGTATATCATTGTCCATTAATTGTTATAGCGAAAATTAGCTAATTAGCATCAAAGTGAGCATTGCACTGATGGAGTAAGTTGGGAGCATTACTGTACTCCATGCTGTGGTTGCTGTTCGTGACATAACAATAAATAAACTGCATCCTGCCTACATTTATGCATGCTGGCTCTCATTCTCTAAGACAAAAATGTATGAGTGTCTTCAGGTCTATACTTTGTCTGCACCCATGTACCCCATCTATTAACAAGTGAATAGCCCTGAGCAGTGGCCTAGCAGTGGCCTAGCAGTGGCCTAGCAGTAGTGTAATTGTCAGGATATGGCAAAATAAATGATGTGACCATAGCAGTTAGGACTGCTGTAACTTTACTACTTTCTGTTTTAGCTGCCTTTTATTACTGCATGCAAGATGTAGCAATATTGTTCTAACTTGTCTGTTCGGTAAAGGGTCTAGCTAGTCATGAATTATTGCGAGTTAATTAACAGTCCTACAGTGGGTGTGGTTTTATGAAAATCTCGGTTTGGACGTAGATATATGGTTTGGACGTAAGATATATGGTTTGGAGGCGTGCAATGGCTTGTCAGGTCGCCTCACCATGCTCCGCTAGGCCTATGATGAGCTAAGTAGTTTATCTCAGTTTGGTTTTTGTAAGACACGCATTTTTTCCCCTCTTAAAATCACTGAGTGTGCGCGGTGGTATTTTCTCGCCCTTTTTTTTATTCATTTTATTAAATTCATCGCTCATTACGCCCATCGTTGCTGGCCGAAGGATGGACTTTCTGAAAGGAGTACACTCTATTCTCAGCGCTATAGTTTTTGGAATAGTACTTTGTCTTATTTACTTTTACAAAGACCGATTTGATGACCATTACCTTTCTAACCTCAAGAAGGCATACCCCATAAGTACTGGATATGTACTTGCTACTCATTACTCAAACCAGCTGACAGAGTCTATTGGCAATGTGTTATCACTGCAGTGCTGGGCAGCCTCACTCCCAGAAAGTGTGAGGATAGTGGAACCATTCCTTCATCACGAATCTTACCTGGGATTTGATCTGGAAACTGGTAAGTCAAAAGCCTCCATGGAGAACAAAGTAAGACTCTTTGATATGTACGATGTCCGTCAGTGGAAAAAGTACACGTCATCTAACCGTATGGCTGGAATGGTTAGTTGGGGCTATTTTTTGAATCATGCCCCCAGGCAGCTAATTTTGGTGGACAGGTCGTGTGCCGATAGCTCCCAGATGTGCATGAAGTGCAAAGAGAATGACGTATACAAGTCTCCACGCTTTGCCAGACTCACATACAGATTTGCTGTAGAGTATAACTTCACCATTGTGCGGCGTGCTTGCTACCAGAAGAGTCACCACTATACCAAGAACGAGTTTCGAAGGTTGATATATGGTAGTTACGACCCTGAAGAAACTGTGGTGCTTTTCAATCACTTTGAAGGATTCGAGTGGAAGCTCAACAAGAGAAAGATAAACATAGACTTAAAGAAATGTGCCAAGTTCAACAACGTTTACATCTCAACCAGTCGAAAAATTAAATATCAGTCGACCAAATATGTTAGAAAGTATTTTAGTTTTGGTCAGAGGCCATCCAATTATATCAGTGTTATGTTTAATTTGGAGTCTTTTCTGAAGAGAAAGTCTTTTCAAGGGAAATCAATGAATTGGCAAATGTCTAACATGCAACGTTGTGTCAGGAAAATAGTGGAGAAAGTTCAGTCTTTGAAACGGAAGTCAAAAGCAAAATATGTTTTTCTGGCCACTGATATTGGGAAGTACGGGTTGTACCGTGTGCCCAAAACGATGCTACGTGATGGTGTGCTACAGGCTGGATTGAAGCAGCTTCACAACGGACTGTTTGATAAACCAATCAACCTGACAGCCAGAATTGAATCAATAGCATCAGTGAAGATGCCTCACTATATAGGATTGATACAGAGCACACTAGCTTCTAATGGGACTTGTCTGGTCTTAGCTGGAGGAAGTAGCACCAAGAAAATGACTGCCAGTATGTTCTTCACTAAACATGCTAAGAAGAAGAATAAAAATAGACTACAGACAATAAATGAATGTTGATTGTTTTTGAAGGGAAAAAGACAAAAAAAAAAGAAAAAAAAAGAAGGAACCCCACCCCCATATTCTGAGTGAGCCTGCAATTAATAGCGCCTCTTTCATTTCATGTAGCAAAAACTGATGTATAATTTGAACAGCCCCACCCCCCTCATTGGCCGTGTTTTTTTCTAACCGCTAAGTGCCAAATAAAGAAACTTGGCTACTTGCGCGGAATGCATCTTAAAGTTGGTAAAGCATCGTCAAATAGCTGACCAAGCTTTTGGGGGCGGGGCTTATATATCGAGCTAATCGATATCCTGTGCGTTACGATAAAAGTTCGCCGAGTTGAAGTCGCGTCATGGCCGGAAAAGAAAAATACACTCCTGTTTTACATGACAGCGTTATTCCTACAGTGCAAAGGCAAACTTCTCTGGGGGCCACGTTTGATGAGGAATCGTCAAAGAATGTCGGTGGCAATCTTAAAATACAAATGGCTGATGAAGCTGTTGCCTCTCTGGGCCAACCAACCACTTTAGAGTGCCAGGTGCTGCCGTGGAGCGAGGAGAGACACGGTCACGTGCGTTGGTTGCACGACGGGCTTGCCTGTGAGGGCGACAAGTATCTATTTCTCAGTGAAGGTGGACAGAGGTTCTTGTATATCAAGGACACTGCGGTGAATGATGGAGGTTGCTACACAGTGGTGGCGAAAGATGGTGAAACAACTGTACAGAAATCCATGCAGGTTCGAATTGCTCAGCCTGAATTGCAGAAAGGTTAGCATTTCTGGTGGTGCAGAAGCACTCTTCAAATTTTAGATGGTTGCGGTCTTCCTGCTTGCAGAGTAGCCCTTGTGGTTGTTTGGTTGGTCAGCCTCCCAGTACAGTAAGCTGCAAAACTCTGTGCAATAACCTCAGAATCTATAAATGGATTAATCATATATATATATATAGGGGTAGTCTGGCGGGCCAGACCCTTTACCTTCTTTTTTATGGGCGGGGGAAGGGCCAGGTTTTTCTATGTCAGGAAAAAGTGAACATAGAGAGGGCCCAGAATTCTCTTCCAATGCTTCCTTCATTAGATTACGCCAGGCTAACACTACTCCAGAACGGAGTCTTGAGAGATCTGATCTCTCTGCAACTAGCCTACGGACATATCTAGACTCTGATGGAAAATCAGAGCCACAACCTAAGCAGAACTCCATAGCTAAGCCGGATCGCAACCCGATATGCTGGGAGCCGGCGGTTTTTAGCTACTTTATTTCTTACCTGTAAGTGGTAATAAAAGTATATAGTGCTAACTTTTTGTTGTTCTTGTTTCTCCTTGTCCCGGTAATTGCTAGTCTCTTAAAGAAACCTCATTGATATGCTGAGTCAGGATTTTTCCTATTTGTACTTATAATATGGCAGACCAAGCTCGTAGTATGCCAAAGCAGAGCAAGTGTTTGGCATTTATTAATTCTGGAGAGAATTTAGTGGTTGTTTCTTATGGTTGAATTTGCACAAGTATAGCTGTGTAGCAATGTGAACATCATCAGCCAAAATGTCTTTGTAAATTATTTTCATTTCCCCCATAAATCAGTTTATTATTATTTTTTAATTAACTTACCTATTCACTCCTTTTCTTTATTGTAGACAAAGACACCTCAGTTTTGTTTGTAGTTTTGATCGTTGTCCTTCCTGATTTTAGCAGTTTATTCACTTAAGTTCTGGACAATCACATTATAATGCTAATTATTGTGTGAATGAATTAGAATATAATCTTGTACATAGGAAATACAATAGCCAACATTTTCCATAAGTAGCTATAGCTACCGTACTCGCGCGTTATTAGGCGCACCTCGCTTATAAGCGCACCTTCGTTATTAGGCACAGGGTTGCCTACTGGTAAAAACTATCCTTTATTAAGCAAATTCTATATAGAGCACACCCTCTTGGAGATCGTGGAGAGATAATTTTTGCTGTTAGGAATGGAAGAGGAAGCTGTTGTTAGTGGACCTCTAGCACCAAGACCTAGTGATAAAAAGACCAGGAGAAGCTATACTAAGGATGAAAAGCTGAAAGTTCTGGCCTTCTACAAGGAGCATAAAAATTTGTACAGAACATGCAAGCATTTTGACATCAGTACAAAGAATGTGCTACGCTGGGCTAAAGACGAGGACAAGATTAAAAATAGCAAGAGAGGCAGCAGGTACTTGGCTTAGTTAGATAGCTTTGGATGTAGCTCGACCCGGTATAATAATTATTATACTTACTGTACTGTATGTTTGTTTTAGGCGAGTGAAATTCGATCGACGGTCCCAGTTTCCAGCTATGGAAGAACAATTGCACAAGGAATTTAGAGAGCTACGGCGTAAAGGGGTTAAAGTGAAAGCATGGTGGTTCAAGGCCCGTGCTAAAAAGATTCTAGAATCTCATCCCAATGCATGTACCTTCAAGTATTCCGATGGATGGTTCACTCGTTTCAAATGTAGATATAATATTAGTTTCAGAAGACCGACTAACACAGCACAGAGGGCCCCATCCGAAAAGGAGAGTCCATTCAAGAATTCCATCGACAGGTTCGTGAAGTGCAACTTAGTGGCGAAGGTGATGGACCCCAGGAGGAGCGATTTGGATTGCACCAAATCGCCAACATGGATCAAACTCCCCTCCCTTTTTCATTTACTAGTGGTCCAACTTATGAAACAACCAACTCATCCACAGTGTGGGTCCGTGGTGGGGCATCTGGACTCGACAAGAGACAATGTACGGCACAACTTACCATTTTTGCTGACGGTGAGCCAAGGGTGAAACCTCTACTTATCTTCAGGGGAAAAGGCAAACGCATAAGTCTGAAGGAACAATTACAGTATGATAAGAGAGTGGTTGTGCGTTTCCAACCTAATGCATGGTGCGATCAGCCTGTGATGGATTACTGGGTAAAAAACTGCTGGAAACCCAACATTAAAGAAGAGGCACTCCTAGTGCTCGATGTTCATAAGGCTCAAAAGACTGGTGATATAACAGATGCACTAGCAGAATGTGACACCACTCCTTTGTATGTCCCACCTGGCTGCACAAGTATTATCCAACCACTCGATGTATCATATAATGCTCCTTTCAAGAAAAAAGTAGAGTCAGCAGCACTCAACCATTTGCAAGACAACCTGGAAGGATACCTGCATGGAAAATTCACTGCTGGTGAGAGGCGAGTTTTACTTACAAAGTGGGTGGGTGAAGCTTGGGAGCAACTGTCTCTCAACAAAGAAATAGCTGTGAGAGCCTTCAAGAAGTGTGGGATCAGTGTTGCCGCAGATGGCTCTGAAAACTATGAAATTCATCTGGAGGGATTGGAAGATTATGAAGTGGATGTAGGTGATACTATATCTGATGATGAAGATCCATTTGCAGATTTGAATGACATGGACAGCAGCCTTACCACAGATTCCAGTGATGAAGATTAGCTAGTTAGAGCTAGCTAACATTAATTAACCATGATCATGATTGCTTTGAAACAATTTGTTTAGTTATGATAATGTTTTCAGTTGCTTTGCTTTCACTAGCTTCTTGGCACGCTTGATAAATTTTGGTTTTCCTGTAAGGGTGTACAAGCAAGGAACCTCCAAACCGCATCCAAACTTTCTATGTCCAGTTATCTCAGCATCAATAGTTCCATCATGACTGAGGAAAAAATAAAATACTCTAGAGAATTGTCTAGGAGCATGGCCAACTATGTTATCATTCTTGATAACTGCCACAGCAAAACAATCCTGTTCATTTCCATCTTCAATTCTCAGGGACAGAGTCTCCCCTGTGAAAGGTGTCCACACAGTCTTATATATGTGATGACCTCTGATGACACTTTCTATTTGGTAAGTAAACTCCATAGTCTTTCCACACTTGATCTTAACTTAGACAGCTCTGCTGCACTTCTTTACGTAGTAAAACACTCTAAATAGAGCACATTAATTAATTATGCACAACTCGTTGTTAGGCACAGACTCGCCGTTAAGCACACACTTCCTTCCTGTGGAGATACAGGCACATGCGCCTAATAACGCGCGAGTACGGTACTTCATTTTAAATATGAGTCATAATTTTCCTTGCTCTCCTGTTAATCTGTGCACTAGTCATCACTGTGTCTGAAGGATTAGCTTGTTCCAACATCGCATGTTCCATGTCTGAGAGTTGCTGATAGTTCTTGCTGACCTCTTTGTTAAAGTGACTAGCACCAAATGATTTGCAAATCTTTCCTTCTATATGTAAATTGTATAAATACAATAAAAGTAATTTTTAAACCACACTATCTGTACTCATGAGGTAAGCTTCCACCTACATCATATCACTCACTTTTATATAAGAATTACTATCAGAAAAATCACATCAAAACGTCTCAAAAAAAATTCCAGTGAAGGTGGCAGAACATTTCAGTTTTTTCAGGACCACTTGAAGCCCAAATTCTTTCTCTAAGTTACATCTAATAACCATATCACATTCTGGGCAAAATTTCTTCTAATTTATTCTCCTATGCTTATGTGTGATTAGTTTCTTATGACACACACACACACACACACAGAAAACAAAAAACAAAACAAAACCAGCAGCTCATTACTATTTATTTAGAGTTCCTCTCCTCTTAACTGGTTAGGTGGAGCTCATTTTTCCCGAAATGCTTACAGAAGATAGAGTAGGCACATGCCATCAAAACTATAATCAATCTGAGATCCAAACCCTCAGTGTGCACAAACACCATCAAAATACATCAAGAATAGCAACAGTAGCATGACACATGCACATATCCAGGTGGCAACAATGAAACCAGCAAAAAATTAGGGTGTATTATCTATCTGTAGTAATTATTATGAATCGCTCATTTGTTAGGTACAACAATTAATCTTCCTTTTGCACTGCCTTTCTGCATTCTATTTCTTCTTCTAATCCAATTCTATAAAAAATGTAAACGTTTTATTATTGAACACTGTATGTCCAACGCAAATTATGCAGAAACTTTACATTAATAGAGTAGCACAAATTTGAGTGTGACACAGTAGCCGTTTCTGAAAGTTGAAAGACCATCCTATCACCCTATCAAACTTCAAAAAGCATAGCAAAAAGAAAATAAACAAAAACAGCTAAATCATGCATATACAGGTTATAGTTGGTTCGAGCAAAATTGAGTTTACTTGTGAGCACTGGATGTACAATTGTGCATTTTGACCAATATCACAAAACTGGCCAGTATAATAGCATGCAAATTGTTTCAAACTTAACCAATTATGTATATAACCAACTTTCTCTAACATGGGCAGACACCATAGAAAAAAGAAATAACATAGTTTGCAACCAAATTCTAATGATATCATATGGACTTGTAGGAGTTGTTTTTTAATTATCAACCAGCCAAGTTAAAAATCATTATTAACCCTCAGCACATATGCGCGAGAGGGTTATAGTAGTCATCCTGCCTGTTCGTCTGTCTGTCACGCTCTGATTTGGAGATTATTGATAATTAACCGTTGATTTAGATATGAACTTCCTCAGAAGAACGATACAAGACGTTTATGCATGTCATCTGCTGGGAGTCTTCAGCTACCAATATCTAATACAACATTCCTACTTTTTGTTTATATGTTGCTCTAACACTCTGAATTTAGTAACTTGAAGGGGAATAAAGGAATAAACCATGTACTCTGTTTGAACCCTATAGCTGCCAGAAATTAATATTGTAGCCTCAGTAACGTAAGTTCAGATTCTCTATTTTTCGCTGCATGTACTTGCATGATTTATCATATTATTGGCTGATATTGACCGTGAAAGGGAATCACTATATAAGAGGTGACCGTGTATATAAGAATTGTATCCATGCTGCTAAAGGAGACTTTCAGTATACATAATCAACTATGCGACTACTCCAGTAAGTAACTATTGTTGTAAGGGAATGGCAAGAAAATAGTACACAGGCTATCAGCAGTTCTTTATAATTAGCATTTATTCTGAGGCATGCCTTGATCTGTGAGAGAGAAAGTCCAGTACCAGCTACAGCAAGTTCGACCTCAGCAGCATGATCCTTCCCCCAGCCTGTCATTCCATTTTGATACAGCTTCACCAAATAACACCTTTGCTCATCAGAAATTTTACAATAGCTGTAGCTAGAACACAGTTTTCCAGAGCCAGAATCTTCTGAGTCAGATAGGGAGAGCATTTCCAAAGAAGCTCCTAGACACCAAGCAAGAATTGAGTGTGGCTTTTACGCGTCCGCCATTTCTATAGATGCCGCCCACTTATTTATTCTAATGAGAAACCTTCCAGGGCCATAAATGCCTGAACCGGATGTCTTGGCGTAGCGGTTAGTTACAGGTCGGGTTACACCAGACAACAACCAACAACATACATTTTGCCGTTTAGTTAACCAGTGAAAAGAGATGACTCATCTATGTTCATACTCTAGTTAAGTTTCCAATTAAAGCTCAAAATAGAATAATAAAAGTTGCCTAATTTGTATTCAAAAAAATTATTGTTTGTACTAATCATTAAAGTTAGCTCTCAAACTGGTCATTAATCACCAGTGGAAGGGTGAGATTGGCAGTGCAATTTATCATTAATGAGAAGTTCTATTTCCAAGAGGCAATTTAATATGAGGTCTGTGGTGTCAAGGTATCACCTTCTTGGTTGCTGTAATACCAGTGAGAGTACATCAGAAGAAGACAGAATGTTCATTACAGTTGTAAGACTTTAAAGGTACCCTTGATATGTCAATGGATTATCATCCATGTAGAGCAGAGAAAACTCCAAAACTATGAGATGTATTGTATCAACAAAACATAAATTTTGAGTAAATTTCTTATTTCTGCAGTGTTGTGGTCTGTCAGCAATCACATTCACAGAAATACAAAGATCTGGGCCTGACACATCACATTCATAACATGTCTAAACAAATGAATTTAAATTTTGTTGAAGACCAAAGAAGTTAATCTCAACTGGACTCTATTAGCTACTAATTATCATTCACTTTTACTTATGCATCATTTCACACTTACGAGCATGCTCAATTCTTCTTTTATGTACATGCTATTACTATCACATTCACGTGTCACCTTTGTTACCTGTGGTCTCTTTCTCACTTCTCGTTGTTATTCAAACGTTTTACATCTGAATTTTATCAACCCACAGCTATACTGTATAATTAATACCTAGCTAATTAGCGAGAAGTCTGGAACGGGGAATTGTTTCCAGTAAACGTTCCCAGTCTGTTACTGAGAGCGGAAGTCTCAGACATCAACCAAGAGGCCAGCCTTACAAACTGACTCGCTAGAGGTTGACTGTGCATGAGTACTCCCCTCTTCATAAATAACGTTTCAACTGAATATGAAATTGTTATTATCTCAGGCCCTATCGTCTCAAGTACTTATAAAGTTCTAATTAATTATAACTCATATTAGTTACCCTCCTAGCTCTCTGATACAAGCATCTCACTATTCGTCACACTCAATCATTGAAAGATTGCACAGAGAGCGAATAGCGCTCTACTGAGAGCTAGGGTAAGACTATCCTAGAATGAAAGTACGTTTAAATAAAAACAAAATTCTATGTTTCATATCCTTAAGAACACTATGCATCACAGTGACTTTGAGAGAATAATTACTCTATGTAAGCCATCAGCAGAGAAGACATTTACTTTAATGAAGGCCAGACACCAATCCAGATCACACTGATTGAGCAAGAAAAAGGTTTGATTCTTACTATTCCATACATAGCAGGATTGAGTGAGAGCATTCAGAGAGTGTGTAAAGACTTTGACATCAAAACAGCATTTAAGTCGGGTAAGACACTAAGTTCACATCTTACTAAAGTCAAAGATACTATACCCATTACCACAGAGTCATTCATAATGTACAGTATTCGCTGCAGTTGTGGTAAAGTATACATAGGTGAAACAACCAGAAGGCTTGAGCAGAGAGTGAAAGAACATCAGGATGCTTGTAAGAGAGGTGATGAGAAGGTTTCAGTGGCAGCAGCATCACCCCATTAAATGAGAAGAGGTAAGAGTTGTAGACAGAGCCAGTAAGAATCATGAGTTGAAAATCAAGGAAGCTCTACATATACAGATGACACCTGAAAACAACTAGTTTAACAGAGACATAGATTTAGAGCTCCCAGGATGCTGGCTGTCTATGGTCCATGCATATCACCCTTCAGGATATACTAAACAGTAGGCTACCCTCCAGAAATCTTGCTGTTTACATTTATTATATCACCATGGAGAGTTTGACCTCAGTTGACCCCTGACGAGGACTTGGCAAGAAGTTGAAAGGTCGGGTTAAGTTATGATTAAATATATTGGCTGTTAAAAGAGAAATTTTTTTTTTGCTATTATTACTTGTATCCTGCTGTGGCATGCAGCCATGACACACAATAGTGTTCATTTGAAAAGAAGGAAATGGTTGACCTGCTGTGTTATTATAGCTGACCTGCTGTGGTTATAGCTGACCTGCTGTGGTTATAGCTGACCTGCTGTGGTTATAGCTGACCTGCTGTGGTTATAGCTGACCTGCTGTGGCTATAGCTGACCTGCTGTGGTTATAGCTGACCTGCTGTGGCTATAGCTGACATGCACTTGTAACAATAGCCTTGCAGTTTAGTGTGACTGGAAAGGTCATATCATTGAAGATGGATTATGGGATAATTGGATTTTTATTAATTAAAAGATAGGATTGTTAAACATTTTTATAAAGTCACATGTAGCATTTCTGTAATAATAATTGTCTGTTCTTCCACTGATCTCCATATACCTGTTTAGAGTCATCATTTGAAATGAGCCTCCACCCACCAGGAGAAGACCTTTGGCATTGGCTGCTATAGTGCTTTGGAGAAGAGCTATCAGAAGTGAATCTTTGGATTTAGTTATTTTCTCTAAAATAATATCCAGTTTCTCTGGGGAATGAAGGGGCTTGATAGATTGAACAACATGCTCAGTAAAAGCCCACCAAAAAAAATATGTGAGAAAAGTTCCACTGCCATGGCTGCCTGAATCAGATAATACAATTGTTGTAGAAGACTTAGCATAAACACGAGCTTTCTTGAGGTCTGACATTATGTTTTGGACGCACAAGTTTTCCGTTTTTTTATATGACACTTTGAGTCTTTCATTCCTCAGCATAACTGCAGTATAGTTTTTTCCATTCAAAATATATTTTACAAATGTCTGATAGTAGTCCATGATTTTCTTACTCACAACAACTGTAGAGACTGGAGCTCTAAATTCTGTAGTCCTTATATATGAATATCCAGATCCACATTTAGTTCCTTGAAGGCGAAGGCGAAAATCTCTGGATGGACTTATCCCTCTTCACTGTTGAAAGACTACTGACACAGCTGAAATTTGGACTCCAGTTCCTACAATTTTTTCCGTTAGAGCTGTGTTAGGAATATTGACTGGCACACAAACAGTACGTATTTTGAAACCGAAATGTTTAAACAAACGCAGACGTGAAATTTTCTCAACGGATTTGCAGTTTTCTGGCGGAAATAGTATTTGTACATACACCATATCTTTAAAGCAATACTTAAAAAAATATTTCCAAGTCACTAGCTTAGAGTGACCATGCTCTACACTTCTCTTATTCCACTCATCTATATCGAAGTAGTCCTTGAATGATGTTCCAGAGAATTCAGAGAAGTAAAATGTGCGTCCGGGTACTACTTCAGGTTCAACTACATTCTTGATACCTACTGAGCTGGCCCAGCATTGAAGATTGTATAAACTAGCTAGAGCACTACCAGACTGCTCCCAATAATCTAAACTCATTACCATCGCCTCAGTTGGCAGCTCACACGAATAATTGAATAGGGAAGACCATGCCACCTTCCGTGAATGCTCAAATCTGTAGAACTGAAGTACACTACCAAAAAATGAGAAAAGAAATAAAGTAAGTATGACGAGTAACTTCTTTCTATAGATACAACGAACGGGCAAACAATACAAAATTATTTTGAGAGGCTGCATAGCCAGAACCTCTACCTAACAGTTAAACTGCTACGCGGAGACAATCGTGCTTTTCTCGCCCACACTTTGCCAAAATGTGGGCGAGGACGCGTGACCCGCACACTAATTGGCGAGCGAGCGTAGCGAGCGAGACACTTACAGGGGTAACACAATCGA
>WLWD01005555.1_pt1 | contig 14189 bp, 11 predicted proteins | sample 6712731 | NCBI WGS metagenome assembly WLWD01 (sample SAMN12718690, study PRJNA576275) | sponge metagenome | isolation source: marine sponge | host: Mycale hentscheli | place: New Zealand: South Island, Marlborough, Capsize Point | collected 2014-11-01
CCTGCTGAACAGGAATCTTTACTCCTTCAAGAGATATGTTTGAACTATATCAGAGCAAGTAAACTTTAAGAAGCACTAGCCAACTCAAAATAACAAAATACAATACATAATACAATTAGTAGCTGATTCTGCAACAAGTGTCTAATAGTTACAAATAGAAGAATTATAAAATTATGAATGTATAGTATAACAGAGTAACCATATGTATTGTTCCATATACCCATGATCATATAGTGCGTTAAAATTAATCAGCAGAATCTCGTTTCATGGCAACCTGTGGTTTTTGTGGTTAGAGAATCTGAAAGCAAAACTAAAGTAGTTTCATTATTATATATATATTGTAATTAAACAAAAATTTTACGGTTTTTGAGTTATTCAGGCAATAGGGGATTTGCATGATGACATCACGTAACATCCTACCACGCCCACTGATGGTATCACTGCTCACCGTGTCCCATTGAAAATGTATTAGTTTTGCTGACCGCTTGGTCTATTTTTTGCTGTAGCACCAGCGCCAGGCTGCACAGAGCTTCCAAATTACAGGAATAGCTTTATTATGAAATTTACTAACTGCTGATAGCAAAAGTTTAGGATTTTCAGCCCTGGCTATTGGAATTCCTGGGAGTGAAATTTGGTGATGGTTATCTAACCACCCTACTTCTTCTTGGAACACCTTCAAAACTGAGACTGGCTGGTTTTTCTCAGATTTCTATATCCTGGTGGTGGCCTGCCTATTGTGCTGTGGATTTTCTTAGAAGTAACCTGATTGTGGTGAAGTTATCATCTCCATAAACTAGTCAGGAGACATAAATGCAACCACCTGTCTGACAGACTCAGACTCTGGCAGAAATACCATTTATAAAAGCAAGTAGCTATAGTTGAACATCTTACTCTTAGTCAGCTTCATGTTGTGAAGTTGAGATAGATATATAAGGTATGTATTTGCTAGCAAATATTGGCAACTTAAAAGAAAGGTAAGCAAAATGGTATGTAGCTAAACAACAGCCTCACGATACTGTGACTTGTGACAAAGTAAAGAGTCTAAGACATACTTCCTAAATTGAATATATATAGATCCAGATAGTTGTCTTTGAGAATCAAGGTATAAACGAAAAACAAGAAAAAATATTTACCACAATTTTGCTAACTCCATTACTAGCTATCAGAAGTTTGGACATTGAATTAGCATTAACAGGTTTTTCTCTTAGTGCACTCAATTATTGGTCCACCAATTTGATTCACTTCATAGTATTTTATTATGATTATTATCATCATTATCACCTGCAGTAATAAATTTTCTCACAAAGCCTGTGGAACTGTTGTGTATCTATGGACTGTATCAGTAATAATGTCCTGTTTGCTAGTTTTTAACTAGAATTTATATGACCCTTCACCATTTTTTTTACCTCTTCAACAGGTAGCTAGCTAATGGCATTACTTAACTCCACAGTAGGTGGGTTATTTTAGGTAGTTAATGCACGGACATTTAATGTCCTGCAGAACTGGCATAACTATTGCTTTCATGTTTTACACTGTGGTTAAACTGTAACTAAACAATCAAAGAAAATGAATACATATTGAACTAAGGGGAGAAAGATAATTAAAATAAACATAAAAACATACTCAATCTAAATAAAGTAAACTTGATCAGTAATAAGAGGCAATATTAATTGTAGGCTTGCCAATTCTCCACTGCCGTCCCTGTAGCAATGCTTTTTGTTACAATATCCTCCACAAAGATATTCAAGAGTTCTTCCACATTGTGGAGCAAAACAGCTGATGATACAAATCCTATCTTTTTAGAAATTAAACATTTCTTTCTCATCAGTTTATCCTTAGGAAAGTTATGAAATGATCACCATGTTGTTCTTTCTTATAGCATTCAGGAACAAAGCAATCTCTTTTTCTAACTTCTCTTGTAAGACTCACCAATCCCTCCAGAGAGATTAGTATCTTCACCACAATCAGCTTCTAAGAAGCAGGCCACCCCCAGGCTATAGAATTCTGAGAAAAACCAGCCAGTCTCAGTTTTCAAGGTGAGTTCCAAGAAGAAGTAGGGTGGTTAGATAACCATCACCAAATTTCACTCCCAGGAGCCAGGGCTGAAAATCCTAAACTTTTGCTATCAGCAGTTAGTAAATTTCATAATAAAGCTATTCCTGTAATTTGGAAGCTCTGTGCAGCCTGGCGCTGGTGCTACAGCAAAAAATAGACCAAGCGGTCAGCAAAACTAATACATTTTCAATGGGACAAGGTGTGCAGTGATACCATCAGTGGGCGTGGTAGGATGTTACGTGATGTCATCATGCAAATCCCCTATTAAGTGAACAGCTTAACATCCTGCATTTCTTGTCTGTCCCCATAATTCAGTCTGGAAAGGGTTAATTATCTAGTGAAAGATAATATTTGAGTTGGTGATACTGCATATGTTAGAGTGTTAGTTATCTGCCATTATTGCTGTTTTCCATTTTTCCTGTTGTGTAAATGTGTCTATAGATTGACTGTATAGACTCCATGAAGACAACTCAGACTCCCACACTGCCACACCCTCACATTGCCACACTCCTTACATTGCCACACCCTCACATTCCACACCCTCATAGCAAGGACGAGGGAGGAAGGATGATGCCTCCAGGTATGTGTGTGAGTGTGTTACACAAAAGTAGCACATGCTATTATGATAATGCAAACACTGTTGCCGTGGTGGTTTGGAGAAGTCGTGGTGGCGACTTGGTAGGACAAGAGTGGGAGGTCACAGGGCAGAGGAGGAAGAGGTGAACACTGGCAAGCAAACAGTTGTGAAAGCCAGAGAGACCGTGGTTGTAGATCAAATGTAGGACAAAGAGGTTAAGATGGCCTATTCTCATTGGTTATTCTTTTTATGTTTCACCAGTGGGTGGCAGGACATATACAATAGCAACATTCCAACCTGGCCCCCTCCATGACAATTCTAACTCCACCCACTTAACTCGAATTTTTGCAAGGGCTGTTTAGAGCTGATGGAGAAACGCATAAGATAAGCCTTATTCAACTTGCCTATAGTTGGAATGGTCGTTACGATCTCCCCGAGTTTTAGTTTGTAAAGGATTGTCGTCTTTCCGGCGGCATCCAACCCCACCATCAATATTCGCATCTCTTTCTTGCCAAAGAGGCCCTTGAACAAAGAAGCGAAGGCTCCCATACTTTGTGCTTCTGTTGTTTTCTGGGTATACTAGTAAATACGCCTAATCGCCCTCAAACGACAACTAGGTACCTCAAAACACCCACTCAGATATCGACCAAGCACTGTTTAGATTATATCTATTTCCTGAATATAGAGAGGGCAGGGAGATACGGTGTCGTATCAAAAATGGCCACCCCAAATCACGCAACATCACATGTGCCGCGCAGTTTCCAACCACAACAATTGTATCCCTTTGGCCTTCATTTGCAAGTTTGACTGGGGTCTACTCAGAATAGAAATTTTTGGTCATTGACTTCTACCCAGTTTATGGTATGTTACTATTTTTAAACACATTTTGTTTTTATGGATTCAAAAATACGTCATTTCTTAAAGACGACCACTGCCCACTTTCAGTGCAGTTTAATTCAGAATTAGTGGCACGCGCGAAAGCGAGTGTTTCCATCTCTGTTTTATTTTAGCTCAGCCCACGTAAATAGTCACAGATTTGTAATGTCTTATTCTTGCAAGGATCGTTAGTTCTGAGTGGTGTAGCTTGCTGTTATGGCTCTAAGTGCAGGTGCGTTGTTTCTTTAGCGAGGACCGATGGTTTGCGAGGGCCTCGACTTTGAAAGAATTTATTAGCTCTATGACAATTGTAAAAATGTTTTCACTACTTTTTACCCGGAGAACTGCCTCGGGATCGTTGCCTTTGCTGAAATGCTGAGCTGTGATCAGCTGCAGAGCATTAGCTGGCAGTTTGCTCTGGAGAACTTCCAAGAGGTCTGCAAGACGGACGAGTTTCTCTCCATTCCTCTGTTCCTGCTCAAAAGGCTGCTCCAATCTTAAAACCTCAACGTCTCTCCAAAGAGGTAGTCTTGGATTGCGTGGTCCGATGGTATGGACTCGATCGTGAGGGGAGAGCTCCTTCACTCTGTTTCATTCTACGCTACGTCAAATTATCTCTCATTTCATGGGCTCTTGTCAGAGAAAAGCCTCTGTCAGACCCACTGCTGTCATTGTAAGATGACTTTCATGTGGTTATAGCTCAGGCTAGGCGGTGCAGTCTGATTTGAAAGACCTGGACGCAATTGAAGATGTTGACACTCGATGCATTCCTAGGAAATCCGTGGGCCAGAGTTCGTTCTTGTATGTTGTTGGTGGCGAGACAACTCCAGGAAAGTCTACTGTGAAAACCGTTGAGCGGTATAATCCTGCTAAGAACAGCTGGACTACGCTGGCTCTCATGAGCGTGTGCAGGAGAGGAGTGGGTACGGTATTGCTAAATGGCCTGCTGTATGTGGTGGGCGGGTCCAGCGGAGTTCAGGCATTGATGTCAGTTCAATGGCTGTTGCGATTCAGTTCATGAAATAATGCAATGCTCTTCGTAAACTTACCCTCAGTTTGATACGGCAACTTCCCGCATGCAGAAATGTACATCTTATAATACTTTTCTGAACTGGATCTTAGAACACAATAGGAAAATAAATCAGTAAGTGAGATAGCAAAGAGGGATGGAGAGAGTGTGTGAGAGAGGGTGATTGAGAAAGAAATTGGTTCATGTTTCTTTGGTTTGATGGTGGATGGGGGCAGCTGTATTAACATATGGTAAGGGGTGAATTTGTTGGCAAGTCATCTTGGGATTACATCATGTGTGCTGGTCTCCTGACAACCCTCAGACACATGCTATGTAAGTCACAGTTTGTACACCTTGCAACTTTACGAACTGCACAAACACCACGGCCATGTCTGAGACACAATGGACTAGGGGTCGACCTTTTCCCACCTCTCTAAGAATGATCAGTATTGCGAGCCTCAGCTGTGACTAGAGATTCTTGTGAATACAGTAGAAGACAAAATGAAAGCCTGTAATTAAAAAAACGGAACGTTTTATCAAATAAACGCTTTTTTTATGTCTTAAAGCGAGGCATACGGTAAATGAGAAAGATTAAAATAGTAACACAGGCGAATGGAATGGCTTTATTTTATGAAATGGCGTACCTTTTCCCCCAATATTTAATCATGCAATGGCCGTACTACAGAATCCGGAACTCTTTTTGGTGCTTACTGACTCAGTGCTGTTGTAATTGTAATATTTTTAATTACAAGTTAATTACAATGATTGTACATACTTCAAATTATAAGCAAAAGTAATTGGTACTTCTGATTCATACATTAAACTGTAATGTTAGTTACTATTGGATTCGTATCTGTGGATGTATTGGTCAGTCCATGAGACAGGAACTGCCAGTTTCTATGGGGAACTTGTTCAGAAGCCCTAGATAGTGAAATTAGCAGGTGGCGAGTTTATTGTAATTTAAATCAGGTAATCAAAGATACACAATAGAACAGTTAGTGGATTTAGTCTATGATATATTTTTATTATTTCATGCAAACTTTTAATTCTGTGATCTAAACAGTTGTAAGAAGAGCTAATTATAGTTCTATGTCCCCTCACAGAGCTGAATAATGATCTGTTGTGTCCTTATTAATGTATCCATGCCATGCCTCAGGCTATAGTCCTAGGATGTTATGTTGGTGCTGGGGAAATGATTTTTTTAAAAAGTGTATGTATTTTCTACATACACACACGCACGCATACATACACACACACACACACACACACACAGTGTTTCAGAAGTATGGTGAGTAATCAAGTCTAAACATTTTGTGCTTCATTTTAATCCCTGCCTCCTGAGCAAGGACACCCTGTTGCCATAGCTACATGACAAGCCTGTTGCCATGGCCTATCTCTATACGTCTCTAAAAAATGATCTATTGGAAATTGATGGTTTGTTTTATAATTCATTGCAACCTTTACCATTGGTCACACGCGCGCACACACGCGCATATGTTTTGTGTCCATCATCACTTCATTCATATTCTCAGGGCGATCGGCACAAGTGAGCCAGGGAAGAGAGAGGTTGTCTGGGTGCACAAATAAACCTATTGTTCATACATATATAAACAATGTGTGTAGTGTGGCCAGTCGGGTGAGATTACAGTGATAAGCTGATGACCACTATGGTTATGACACACATTATGGAATGCCTCTAAGTGTTACAGAAGTATGTAAGTATGGTGTGTGGCTGGTCTATAATATTTTGTATTTCAATGCCTGCCAATCTTAGAACAGCTTGACGCCTCAGGCGCATGACAGCCTTGTTGCCATAGCCACAGGACTGCCCATTGCAATAGCCTGTCTCTATCTGGCATAAAGTCTAAAAATATAATCTATTGGAGTCACTTAATCCAAAAATACACAAACTGAAATACATGTACCTAGTTAAAAAATAAATAACTTGTACATTCTTCCAGCTCTGGTAGTAGCTTGCTGCATGGAGTGGGTGTTACAGAACATCCTAAAGGTGACCTTTTTCCTACAAAATTCTGTCTGGCTTCCCAAATTATCTCTATCAATTGGTATTGGAGTGTCATTTACAGGAACTCTTGCACTAGTCCTGTTTGTCAGAGACTATGTCACAATGAAATGTATTTGAGATGCTGACTAGTGCTGTGAATTAGAGAGGTCCATTGCTGTGAGTATCAACCTGAATGAGTATATATTAGCTTAACATGGCACAGAATGCTGCGACAGTTTGGTTGTTCTTGATACTTGACCACCACTTACCTAATCTTCGTCACATCACTGTCTATCTACAGTAGGGGTCAAAATAAAGTTCCCACAGCGGAGCGACTATTCAGAGTAATTTTGAATAAAAGCCGGGGAAACTCCGCTGAAAAAGCCGCTAGTAAATCTCCGTGAGCGGTAAAAGCCGCCTCGAACTCCGCTGAAAAAGCCGCACCCTCAAACCTCCGCTAAAAAAGCCGCACCCTCAAAACATGGGGGGCACTTTAATTTGATGTTGTGTCATAGCTTCAATGACACCTAATTATTATGGAATTTTAAACAGCCATACTAGTAATTATTATATCAGCATACCACATGGTTTTGTCTTTTTTATATCCTTCACTCTCTTGTCTGAGCCTGCTGGTTGGCTCCTTTCTCTTAGGAGTATCCTAAACAAAAGAACTCATGAGGAACATGATGCAAGAATGCTCAGGTGTGCTGCATGCAGTAATAGTGGTGGATAGGTTAAACTTGTGGTGGGGATAGATTAGACCAGAAGGTGGGGCTGAATCACCACTCTCGCAACTGTTGCCAGACTTTCCATGGTCTTTGTTTTAGTCAAAGAAGTTTTAACAGTTGCCATAAGCTAACAAGAACATATGGTGCATATATGCTTGTAAGGTTTACTTTATTCGTTAATTTTTCTAAGAGTTTGGATCACTTTCAGGCATCAAGCAGCCGAGAATAATTAAACTTCCCCCGGCTGGGCTGGATTTTAGGGATAGAGGAATACCACATAGAGTGCAAATTATTGAGCTGAATGAAAGCTCATGAGACAGAAACTTGGAAGATAATATGTGGGTTCAGCCCAGCAGCACATGAGATATATATTTTTAACCTTGTGTTGTGTTCACTTAGCTATAACAGTATTAATACTGGTATGCTAACAACTGAGATATCTGTTCAGCACACACATAACCTTGATTTACAGAAGAGAGCAGAATATGTGACTTGTGATGGAGCAGATAACAGATAATGACAATAGGCAGATGGCTATTGAACCACACTTCAACTCAGCACATCATCCACATATGTGATGTACATATCTGTGTTAGTATGTAGTTACATGTTGACACTTAACTCTGCCACTAAAACCACATCCACTTAAGTTACATTTCCTAATATGGGCATAGGCACTCAACACATATACACTACAGCACTAATTGCCAAGTTATTGCAGAGAGTAACTTCTCATGCCTACCAAAGATGTCTGTACCAATAGTTAATGGTGTATCACTCCCTCTCGGCCTTTTTTTTTCGCAACCTAAGAATGTTAATATTAATAATTCAGTAACTCTTGTTGTTTTTAAAATTAAATTTACCGAAACAACATTTTGACTAGTGTCTGTGTGGAGAATCTCGCCTGGTGAATTTAGCTCAGCGTCATCAGCTAAGCTATTCATCTCCGATTCTGTGCCTGAATAAACGTGGTATTTTATATATGACCTGACACACTTATAGATACACTGTATATGTGTGGTAACTAGGAGGCCACTTAGAAATTTTAAAGGTGCTATTGTTCATAATTCAATGCATGTATCTAACAGCCAAGAATTATAAATTGTGAATTATAAATTGTATTGGCCTGGAGTTGTCCGCACGACAAAGATGTTGGAATTGGATGTGTACAATGTAGACCAGCCTTAGAAACTACAGGTTTATAAAAACCTGAGAAACAATTTTATTACCATGGCCTTATATTACAGTGGATGCGGAATTGCACTGGAGGGGTTGTGTCCATTATTTTAAAAAATTGTTATCAAAAATTAATTTATTTATCTATAAATTATGAAATATTTACCAACTCCTAATCTCTCCCTCATGTATGTGGCGTCTGATTTTTATGCTGCATTTATCACCCTTCTTGTCTCCAGTAATTAGTTGACTTCTAGGCAATACTGTGAATGAGTCTTCCTCTGACCAGTACACTAGACAATATTCTGAACAGTAGAAGATTTTTATTAAAATTATACTACCAAACTAATCATTTGTAAAGCTATTTATTGTTTTATTAATTTATTTAATTTGCCTTGTAATGGAACTTTGAGCCATAGCAGTTTTAATAAATTTTCTAGCACTCATTATCTGTAGTAAAAACTGTCAAAAAAGACAAAACAAAAAGAAAACCTTAATAGTTAAGTAATTACAGTATCTTTAAAAAAATAAAAATGAAAATAAAAAAATAAATAAAAAAATCAAAGAGCTAGTTACTGTGAAACTTCCACTTCAGCTTACACCTGAATAGAAATAGTTGAGAACTTGAAGATGACAAGCATGCACACTAACTACAACCTACAACCGTTTTTGGTTCAGTTTAATTCGCGTGGTGAAAAAACTCCCGACTTTATAATCTGGCGCGAGTTTCCCGCGCCGAGCAAAACAAGCTTAACAGCAAGAAGCAGCGCATTCAGAATGGAAAAGGTGTACCTCCACACGATAAACCAGTCACCCTGCTCGGAAGAAGCGTTCAGGCAAGACGGACTGCATATCGAAAGCTAGACGCAGTCGTTGAAAACAGAATAAGTCGAGCGGTCCGATTTTTCTCCGCAAAACTGGAGTAAAACAGTTCTTTAAAGCTCGAGCATGGGGTGGAGTAACTTGGCAGTCGCCTTGCTCGGAAGAAATGTTGAGGTAAAGACGAACTACTTTCCCAAAACAAGCTCGCAGCCGTCGAAAACCGAGCGGTCCGATTTTTTCTCCGCAAAAGTGGGCGGGTCCACAGTCCACAACGAAAGACGTTATGTGCAGAACGGCTGACCCTCACCTTTGACCTCACGCGATGTCTTTGCGCGCGCTCTTGTTGCTAGCTTTCACCTTCGGCCTTTGTGGAAAGTTGTCCTTTGACCCTGCAAGATTGATTTAGGAGGTAGGTGGTCTCGTTTTGGCTAGGCTGCATTTGTGCTACCTGTGAGTGATGATAAAGGAGAAGAGGACTGCAACGGCAGGAATTCACTTATGCTATGCGACAACAAGTAAGTGTACTAAATACTGTGATGTGTAGTGTTTATAGATAGCTAATGAATTGTATTTAGGAGTTTTGCACTGACATGACAAAAAAAACAGAGTTTTCTTTAAACACCTCTCCCCGCCAAACTTGTAAAGCATGTAACTGTCTGAACTAATCATCTTTGCTGCCAATTCATTGCTGAAAGTGTGAGTTATCGAATAAAATTTTATATTATTGGCGAGCGAGCGTAGCGAGCGAGACACTTACAGGGGTAACACAATCGAAAATCGGGGATGTTTGTTTATTTATTTATTTATTTATTTATATATATGGACGTACGTATGTCATTTTGTACTTTGACCCTCGCGTTTTTGTGTTAGTTATGTGTTCGACCCCGTCCCAAATTGCACTAAACAGAATCCTCTGGTTTATCGATCAGTACCCGTATCACCCTAGAAATTGATTTGTTTACCCGTTTTGAATTCTTTTGCGGGTGCAGTTAAACCTTTAAAACTTAAGGGACTTCCATTTCTATTCGAGTTAGTGGCGGTGGTAAGTCAATGCGCTCTTTGTCATGGTTATAAGCCGTGCGGAACAGTATTTACTTGAAAATACATTGTCCACTAGACTACTGCGAAGGTAAGTCTGTGTAGGTGCATGTCCAGTTGTGTCAAAGCATTGTGTCTTATAACCACTACTTAGCTAATGAATATCACAAAGTAAACTTTTAAATAAAGTGTATTGTTTTGTTGTTGTTTTTTTCCTTCCAAGCAGTTGCAGAGAGTTGTTACTATGGCACTGAAATCCCTTTACCGTGTATGTGAAAATTAAAAACTGGACCTTATTTTCAGTAGCTTCAGTGTTACCACGAGTTAGTGGCGGTGGTAAGTCAATGCGCTCTTTGTCATGGTTATAAGCCGTGTGCAACAGTTACTTGAAAATACATTGTCCACTAGACTACTGCGAAGGTAAGTCTGTGTAGGTGCATGTCCAGTTGTGTCAAAGTATTGTGTGTTACAACCACTACTTAGCTAAAGAATATTACAAAGAAAACTTTTAAATAACGTGTATTGTTTTGTTGTTGTTTTTTTCCTTCAATTGAGAGTTGTTACTATGGCACTGAAGTCCCTTTACCTTGTATGCGAAATTTAAAAACTGGACCTTATTTTCAGTAGCTTCAGTGTTAAATCATTCATATAAAAATAGTATGATTTTGTATTTGTTTGCTGAAATCAAATATCATAACTGCTATTATAGTGTTTGCATGAAGTAAGCTAAAAATAGTAACATTTTATGTTACCTAACTATCAGGCTCGCTCGCCATTTGTGCTCAAGCACACCACTAGTTTATTTATTTATTTATATATATGGACGTACGTATGTCATTTTGTACTTTGACCCTCCGTATTTTTGTGTTTGCTCGGCGTTCGACCCCGTCCCAAATTGCACTAAACAGAATCCTCTGGTTTAGCGATCAGTACCCGTATCACCCTAGAAATTGAATTGTTTACCTTTGCTTCTTGTTTTGCGGGTGCAGTTTTTCTATTCGAGTTAGTGGCGGTGATAAGTCAATGCGCTCTTTGTTATGGTTATAAGCCGTGCACAACAGTATTTACTTGAAAATACATTGTTCACTAGATTACTGCGAAGGTAAGTCTGTGTAGGTGCATGTCCAGTTGTGTCAAAGCATTGTGTGTTACAACCACTACTTAGCTAAAGAATATCACAAAAAAAACTTTTAAATAACGTGTATTGTTTTGTTGTTGTTTTCCTTCCAAGCAGTTGCAGAGAGTTGTTACTATGGCACTGAAATCCCTTTACCCTGTATGGTAAATTAAAAAACTGGACCTTATATTCAGTAGCTTCAGTGTTAGAAGTCAAAATCATTCATATAAAAATAGTACAGTCTTTAGGCTCGCTCGCCATTTGTGCTCAAGCACACCACTAGTTAATTGGCGAGCGAGACACTTACAGGGGTAACACAATCGAAAATCGGGGATGTTTGTTTATTGGCGAGCGAGCGAAGCGAGCGAGACACTATCAGGGGTAACTCAATCGAGATTTCGCTATATATATTTATTTATTTATCTGTTTATGGGGTACGTGAGACCTCTGTTTTCGCCCGCGCTTTTAATTACGTAAGTTAGGTAAAGCGTTCACAGCTCCAGTATTTTTCAATTAACAAGCTCTGAGAATCCTTAGTGGCGGTGGTAAGTCAATGCGCTCTTTGTCATGGCTATTAGCCTTGCGCAACAGTATTTTACTTGAAAATACATTGTCCACTAGACTACTGCGAAGGTAAGTCTGTGTAGGTGCATGTTCAGTTGTGTTACAACCACTACTTAGCCAAAGAATAACACAAAGAAAACTTTTAAATAACGTGTATTGTTTTGTTGTAGTTGTTTTCCTTCCAAGCAGTTGCAGAGAGTTGTTACTATGGCGCTGAAATCACTTTACCCTGTATGCTAAATCAGTATAAAAAAAACTGGACCTTATTTTCAGTAGCTTCAGTGTTAGAAGTCAAATCATTCATATAAAAATAGTATAGTCTTTAGGCCTGAAAATACATTGTCCACTAGACTACTGCCAAGGTAAGTCTGTGTAGGTGCATGTCCAGTTGTGTCAAAGCATTGTGTGTGTTACAACACTATTAGCTAAAGAATATCACAAAGAAAACTTTTAAATAACGTGATTGTTTTGTTGTTGTTATTTTTTCCTTCAATTCAAGCAGTTGCAGGGAGTGGTTACTATGGCACTGAAATCCCTTTACCCTGTATGCTAAATTTAAAAACTGGACCTTATTTTCAGTAGCTTCAGTGTTAGAAGTTTAGGCTCGCTCGCCATTTGTGCTCAAGCACACCACTAGTTTATTTAGATATATGTATGGACGTACGTATGTCATTTTGTACTTTGACCCTCGCGTTTTTGTGTTAGTTTGGTTGTCGACCCCGTCCCAAATTGCACTAAACAGAATCCTCTGGTTTATCGACCAGTACCCGTATCACCCTAGAAATTGAATTGTTTAACGTTTTGAATTCTTTTGCGGGTGCAGTTAAAACTTGAAAACTTAAGGGACTTCCATTTCTATTCGAGTTAGTGGCTGTGGTAAGTCAATGCGCTATTTGTCATGGTTATAAGCCGTGGGCAACAGTATTTACTTGAAAATACATTGTCCACTATACTACTGCGAAGGTAAGTCTGTGTAGGTGCATGTCCAGTTGTGTCAAAGCATTGTGTGTTACAACCACTACTTAGCTAAAGAATATCACAAAGAAAACTTTTAAATAACGTGTATTGTTTTGTTGTTGTTTTTTTCCTTCTAAGCAGTTGCAGAGAGTTGTTACTATGGCACTGAAATCCCTTTACCCTGTATGCTAAATTAAAAAACTGGACCTTATTTCCAGTAGCTTCAGTGTTAGAAGTCAAAATCAATAGTATAGTCTTTAGGCTCGCTCGCCATTTGTGCTCAAGCACATCACTAGTTATAGTATGAGTAATAGCACGGGTAACAGTGCTATTAGGGATCAATAGCACTTGTAAAGCAATTGAAATAGCACTCGCCGAGTACTATTTCAATTGCTTTACGAGTGCTGTTGATCCCAAAAGTACAGGTTATTCGTGCTATCACTCGCTAATAGTAGGCCATCTTTTTTTTTTAATCATTTGCATAGCTACACTGTATCAGTCACTCACTATCTTTGTATTTTAGGATTAGATTCCTCTGGAATTTCTGTTTCAACCTATGGCTCCTCTTAAAATGTTGAAAAATTTCCTTCTAATATGGGTAGAGCTTCTGTGGTACAGAATGACATTGTCTCCAACTAGAATCTCTCCAACTGTACGTTTCCAAGGTTAATACTGCATGCGTGCACACTTATTTGTATTATTTTACTTAGCTACTGTGGTATTTCACTTAGTTTCCACTTAGTTACCGTGCTATTTCACTTAGTTACGAACTATTTCACTTTCTGTGCGACTTCAATTGAAGAGTGATTTTCCCACACATTTTTGAATGGGAAATGTACGTGCCGTACTATTAAATTTAGAAATTGTTGTGACAATACGCCATCTGACAAGGAATAGTCTGAGAAATCATTAACATGAACAAACTCAAAACCTGTTTCATTTTGGTTTTCTTCATATACATGTTCCATATCATCACCAGGAGTGGCAGTAAACACTCGGCCACTGTAACTAATGAAATGCCCCCCCCCTCCCCCCCACCTCCCTAGTACTTTAGTGAGATTGTGTTGTTGTTTTTTCCCATTAGTGTACTGGCAATTTTTAATTAACAGTGGTATACATGATGACAGTGGCTAAGGTGTAAGGTTAAGTAGGAAAAATAAATAATACAAAAAAAAAAAAAGAGAGAGGGGGGGGGGAATTTTTATTCTAAGTCTTGACACAGAATTACATCTTATAAGGTGTATTGCATGATTAACTTTAATGTT
>WLWD01002083.1_pt1 | contig 14178 bp, 8 predicted proteins | sample 6712731 | NCBI WGS metagenome assembly WLWD01 (sample SAMN12718690, study PRJNA576275) | sponge metagenome | isolation source: marine sponge | host: Mycale hentscheli | place: New Zealand: South Island, Marlborough, Capsize Point | collected 2014-11-01
TGGGGGGGTTGGTGGGCATCGCTTGCTGGAGGGCCATGGTGACACCCACTCCATGTGGTATGGAGGGGTAAAGGGCCCTGACATCCAGTGTGGCCAGGAGGAGGGTGGGTCTGGAGGGCTCCGGAATCTTCAGGCTTTCCACAGCATGGATTACCTGTGTTGAGGAAGAAATTAGCGATGGAACTGTGTGAAGGTAATCCCGAAGAATGGTGGTGGTGAGTTGGGACAGTTTCTGTGTAGGACCCGAAAAGCAGCTTACGATCGGTCTCAACTTGTGGGGAGGTCTTGTGGACCTTTCTGAGGAAGTAAAGCCTCTGTGGTCTGACATCTCCAATGGTTGTGATGTATCTTTCAGCTTGGTATTGCTGTAGGAGTCCTTCTTCTCTGTATTTGGCTACTAGGATATTGGCGGCTTCAGCTGTCTCTAGTGAAGGGTCAAATGTTAGCTCCTCATAGGTTGACTTGTCCTCAAGTTCGCGTAGGCCTTCACGCAGATAGTCTACGGTGTCTTGTATGACAACACAAGTACCTTTGTCAGCCTGTTGGTCAGGGACTTATCTGTTCTGAGGTTGGTCAACGCCACCTGGTGGACCTTTGACATGTTTTGCCATCTCTTGATGTGTTCTTCTGGAGGCTTGGACTTGAGTTCGGCCAGTTCTGAGAGTCTCGATTTTACTGCTGTTAAATGTTCCTCTATTAAGCTTGGGAGTGGTTCGTCTGGTTTCTTGTTGATAAGGCTGTTGTACACCTTACTGCACTGCTTGTGGTAGGATTCAAAGTACTCCAGGGGGTCTGGCACCCTTCTGGGGGTCGGTGCGAAGCGCAGGCCCAACAACAGTACTTCTTGTTCTTTCCTGCTCAGGAGTTTGGACGACAGGTTCAGAACAGGGTTAGAGCAAATCGATGTGCTAATCAGGTTGGTGGAGACCGCTTGTTGCCACTGGGGGGTGTTCTTTGGGTTGGGTATCCCATGCTTGTATTTTGGTAGCCTGGAAAGTCTTGATGCACTCTCATCTGGCGCTGAGTCTTGTGGTGGCATTGGTCTATCTTCCATGGGCGAGTCTTCCTCCAGGGTAGGGGCTGATTCTGGTGCACTAGTTATAATATAATAGATAGACAACGAAATCGAGGGATCTACTGCCTAAAAAATGATCTAACTATGAAATTTGTTGATATTAACTCACCACCTTTGTAGACTGAAAACTAAAATTGAGTGTTGTTTAAGTAGTAATCCAAATTCAAAATGATTGAGATGCTCATTCAATTCACCTTTCATTAGGATCACACAAATAAGTTAAGTAATACTTAATGACTGCATAAATTGAATTAATATAGATAAATTGGATTCATACTTACTATTTTTACTAACTAAACAAAACAGTTTCTTTTAAATAATTTAGCACTAATGATGTCTGTGAATGTGTGGATGGCTTTCTTTTACTTCACTATGATTCTTCACTTCTAACATACTCTAAGCCTAGAAATAGTTGAGACAATTCCCATCCCCATACTTTTTCTCATGATTCTTCACTTCTAACATACTCTAAGCCTAGAAATAGTTGAGACTGTCTGTGATTCCAGACAACAGTTGAACTCTTAACATTAACTATCTCGAACTGAATGTATGTATCTGTCTCTGTCATTTCTTACCTGTATCATTCGTAATCTAGTTTCGTTCTAATGCGTCCCTTTACCTCTCAATCCTGTATCACCGTGTAATGATATTCATTGCGGTGTTGTAACCAAACATGACCGCAATGTGTCAGAGTGTATAAATGTATGTATGTACGTAAGATAAATTGTTGTTCACCTCTGTCTAGCCTGGGACACGATACCCTCTCAGGACGTGCGCGCTTTTTGGCTCCACTATCTCAAGGCTGTAAGCTATTTAGGCCAATGGCTGCGCGGTGGTGTTTGAGTCTCGTCTGACAAGTGGGCGCCTGGTCCTTCGCGCATGCGACCTCTGTGGTTTGGGGAGCACACACCCTCAACAGTGGTCCTTCGAGCCGGATACAACGACCAGCTCCGAAGATTACAGCCATCAAGCTTGGGTAGAGGTCAGATTTACCTCATCTCCGTCAGCTATCTGCTCTAAGGTCATTTGTTACCTTCCTTCGCACCTCATCTAGACGCCTGCCGTCGTCACCTATCAACACCTCGTTTGTCACCTCTACCTCATCTGTTTACTTCTTCCGACCCCTTACCTGTTCGCTCGAGTCTGCTACAATGGAAGAAACGTCCAATACTAGCGGTGAATTGGACCATCTCTGTCGCCGGCTTGGCCATCGGAGAGGACAAATAACCAAGCTTCGTAACAAGGTCCAGGATATGCAAGAGGCACATCCTGACACCTTCGACCTCATTCTCATAGACGAGTTGTTTGCCGACCTTCACACTCAAGTCTCGGTCATCGAAGATCTACAAGAAAAAATCGACTTCATTTATGAAGTGTACCCTGACCTCGCCATCGATGAAGAACCGGAGAAAGACCGGCTCGACGATGCGCACAAGGCTCTCAAGTGCACATTGCTCACTCTGAAGAAAGCTGGTCCTCTCTCGCATGACTGCAACGTCTTGCTGGGCCAGATTCAAGAAGCAGCAAGCAAACCACAGCCCGAGTCTCCTCGTTTCTGCGCACTCGTGGATTCCCTGCGCTCTCGCTTGACTGCCATCTCCAGTGCCACGGGTCCTCTCCTGTGTAGCGTCACACACTTGGCGGCGCGATGCAAGGAGCTGGACGCCGTCATGTCTGAGCTTCAACAAGCCATATGGACTGAAGATCGTCCAGTCTCTCCATTGCCTACTCCTATTCACAGCCCACCTACAGTTGCTCCATATTTTAGCAACTCCTCACTCCATCTGGACGTACCACGCTTCGATGGCAACCCGTACATCAAGTGGTCCAACTTTGAAGTCATGTTCAGAGCTACCATCAAGTCAAGGGCTAGAGGACACTCCAACCTCGAAGTGAAAGGACACCTGATTAATGAGGGTCTGCAAATCCTTCACAACCTTCCTGATCCCGATGCTTCTCTGGACGAGATGCTTGATGCTCTAGAGGCTAAGTTCGGGGCAACCGATATACTTGGCCCTCTCATTATCAATAAGATTAGCTCTGTTTGTAACTTTGATTTATCTTCCTCTAATTTAGACAACATTTATGATAACATGTGTTTGCCTTTCCAGAAGTTCATTTTTTTGGTGGGAAACAACCTCAGCAACTACTTGGCTCTTTCTGCTATAGGCATGATGTCCCCTGAGTGCAAAAGAGAATGGCTGCGATTCAAGCCTACTAACTCCATGCCTGCCATGGACTCCATTCTCAAGTTCGTGCAGTACTGGCGCAAGGAGCTCGGCACTCTCAAGACAGCCTCCACTTCGACTCTACCATCTTCATCTGGGCCTTACAGAGCTGCTGCCAGGTCTTCCTCTCCTACTCGCTCCAAAGGTGCCTCAGCATTCAAGCCTGCGCCGAGGAGACAGCAAACAAACTGTCCTGCGTGCAACGAACAGCACACCCTCTCCAGATGCACTACCTTCGCTGCATTCGATATGGACAAGAGGAATCAATTTATCCGTGAGAAACGTCTATGTCTTAATTGTTTGGCTGATGGCCATGGCTGTCGGCAATGTCCTTCCAAGTTCTTTTGTAGGAAATGTCAAGGAAGACACCACACCCTCCTGCACAGAGGCAAGAACGCCACACCTGCCACTGCTTCTACACCACTTTCTCCAGTGATGACCACTACTTCACAGCCGGGAAAGTCTCGACAGGCGAAGTCGCTCTACTCCGCGGTGGTGGTGCTGAGACATGGTGGTAGAACCGTTCACGCCAGAGCCTTGCTGGACGGAGGAGCTGCCATCCCACTGATTACCGAGAAACTTGCTACAGATCTCCAACTGCCTAGAACGCACAGTCCTACCACTGTGGCTGGCATTGCGGGCACCACCCAGTGCAAATTCACAGTCTCTACTGCTATCAACTCCATGGACGAGTAGTTCGAGTCGGAGCCCATCTCCTTCACGGTCATTCCTTCTCTGGATTCTCTGAACACTCCTCAGAATAGGAGCCAACTACTAAGAAACCCATTGCTTCGTCACTACAACCTAGCTGACCCTGATCTAGGCGGCAGAGTAGACCTAGTGCTCTGTATAGATCAGACATCTGACCTGACCACCGGCACACCGTTGCTGATTGGAGAGCTACGAGCACTACCCACACAACTTGGACTTTGCGTGTCTGCGCCATTGTCAGGAACACCTCCCACTCCCGTGATGACTGCCACTACTCATACCAACCTGCAAGAGGATCTTGGCCGTCTCTGGGAGCTGGATAGAGTGCCTGAAGCCCCTTCTATCTCCAAAGAAGAAGAAGAAGCCGTCGTACAATTCGGTGAGACGGTTAATAGGGTGGGTAATAGATTTGCTGTATCTTTGCCCAGAGTTCAGTCTCCGCCCAAGCTGGGAGACACTCGACGCCAAGCCCTCTCTAGATTCTACGCCAATGAGAAGTCCATGGCTGCCAAGGACAAGCTGGAAGACTTCAACCATGTCCTACAGGAGTATCAAGACCTGGGACACTCTGAAACTGTACCATTCCACGAACTGCAGAACACAGACGTTTGCTATCTGCCAGTTCACGCTGTTGTGAAAGAGACCTCCTCCTCCACGAAGCTGAGGGCGGTCTTCGATGCTTCGGCTCGTTCGAAGTCGGGTGCCTCGCTCAACGACATGCTGCTTCCTGGACCTTCTCTCTACCCACCTCTCACAGACATTCTAACCCGTTTTAGGTGCCACACCATTGGTATCTCTGCTGACATCAAGAAGATGTTCAGGGAAATCCTTCTAAATGACTCTGAGAAGGACTGGCATCGCTTCCTGGCCAGAAATTCGAGTGGGAAGATTGAAGACCGAAGAATGCTGTGCCTGACATTTGGAATCAAGAGTTCGCCCTTCCTAGCAACTCAAGTCTTGCGCACACTTGCCAACACTTATGAATCAAGTCACCCTAGAGCTGCCTTAGCCATTCGCGAGGAGTTCTACGTGGACGACGTTCTATCTGGAGCTGACTCTAACGAAGCTGCTCTCGATCTACACAAGGAACTACTAGATCTTCTTTCTCGTGCAGGTATGCATTTGAGAAAGTGGAGGTCCAACTCATCACAACTCAAGGAAAAGATTCTACCCGAACTACTCGAGAAAGACTCAGCTTCACTCAGCATTGAGCCATCTCCAGACGCTCAGAAAGCATTGGGCGTCCATTGGGACACCTTAGCAGATACACTACATGTCTCTGTCCCTCAACTCACTTCACTGAAGTCTCCAACGACTAAACGTGTCATAGCATCTGGAACTGCCGGGATATTCGACGTCCTGGGCCTGTTCTCCCCGTTTGTGGTCTCTGCCAGAATTCTATTCCAGGATACATGGAAGCTGGGACTGGCCTGGGACGCAGACACCCCCGAAGATATTCAAGAACGCTGGAAAGGCTAGATGGAAGATCTTCCACTGATCAACCAACACCCGATTCCTAGAAGACTCACTACTTCTCCTCCTAACTCAACTCGCTCACTTCATGGTTTCTGTGATGCATCTTCAGTTGCATACGGTGCTGTGGTTTATCTCAGGACACAACCTCCTGAAGGACCTGCGCAGACTGCCATCGTCACAGCCAAAGCAAGAGGTTTGCCCACCAAAGGCATAACTATTCCTAAAGCAGAACTGTCAGCCGCTCATCTACTAGCAACGCTACTTTCTCACACTCAAGCTCTACTGAAGATACCTGCCAATGATCTCCATGCCTGGACAGACAGTCAGATCGTCCTGCACTGGCTTCCTAAATCTCCATCAGCACTCAATCGATTTGTTGCGAACCGTGTGGCAGCCATTCAGGAGCTCACTCCTCCACAGATTTGGAGACATGTGCCTTCGGCTTAGAACCTAGCTGATCTGGCTAGCCGTGGTGTTAGAGCAGCAGACCTGATTGCCTCGGATCTCTGGTAGCACGGTCCTGACTGGCTCCACCTTCTGCCTAAGCACTGGCCTCCTCCTTTCTTGGCCAAACCTACCATCCCTATCTATACCATTTCTATTACTCCCCCTCTCAAAATACCTGAATCCCAACTCAGCTTTATTCGTTACCTTGTCAATATCCGTTCTTCTTTCTTTTCTCTCGTACGTATTCTGTCATATGTCTACAGATTCGTCTCAAACTGCAAGTTGCCTTCGGATCAACGAATTCGAGGGCCTCTGACATTCTCTGAAGTTTCCAAAGCGAAACACACTCTCTACAAGCTCTCACAGCTGTAAGTCTATCCAGAATTGTTTAAAACCGTTCGTCTAAACAAAACATTGCCTCAAGGACATTCACTTTCAAAGTTTACTGTTTCTCTGTCTGATGATGGACACCTATTAGCACTTAGCCGTGTGCGAAATCCACAGGCTCCCAATCAACCTACAGAACTCTGCGCTCTCTCTTGCAAGTCTACCCTTGCTGATTTATTGTTGAGATCTCTCCATTTAGCTTACGGGCATCCGGGAACGTCTACCCTCATTGCCATTCTCTCAACTTCCTTCACGATCGTTGGCCTTCGCAATCGTCTCAAGAAGATAAGCCGCCAATGCGTTGTCTGTCAGAAAGCACTAGCCAAGCCCCTCACTCAGACTATGGGTTTGCTACCGAGCGTCAGAACTCTGCCTTCTCTGCCCTTCGACAAGACTGGCGTTGATTTTGCTGGCCCACTGACCATGAAAGTCGGCCATACTCGAAAACCTGTTTACCTCAAGTCCTACATCGTCATCTACGTCTGCCTGGTTACAAAAGCTGTTCATCTGGACATCTGCCAGAATCTCTCCACTCAAGACTTCATGGCCTCACTACAGAGATTTGTGGCCAGAAGAGGCTGTCCCTCCCTCATTATGTGTGACAATGGCTCTATTTTCATTGAGCCCGGGAGGAAATCCGGGCCATACAGCGAATGACCAGATCTAGACAGCACAAAGACAACATCTGCAACTTCTCCACCAGCCACGCCTTGGAATGGAGAAACACACCCCCCAGAACGCCCCATTTCGGTGGATTATGGGAATCAGCCGTCAAGGCTATGAAGACTTACCTTCGAATGCTAGCAGCACCTCATCCTCTCACTTGGCCGGAAATGTACACTCTCATAGTGGAAATCGAAAGCATCCTCAATTCTCGACCCCTCACACCGCTCAACAATGATGACTTTGATGAAGCCAACTGCCTAACAGCCGGTCACTTTCTTGTGGGAAGACCGCTCAAGTCTTTGCCCTCCAAGTCAGCCTCTACAGCCAAGATATCCTTGCTCAGGCGTTGGAATCTAGTAGAACGCCTCAAAACTGACATCTGGCGTTACTGGGCTGATGCCTACCTGGCCAGCTGCGCTCAGAGGAGCAAATGGTTAAAGAAGCCCACTGAGCTGAAGGTCAACGACGTCGTCCTTCTGAAGGACGAGACACTCAAGTCTAGGGATTGGCCACTTGCTAAGATAGTCGCCATTCACCCAGGCACCGATGGAGTTGTGCGGGCCGTGACTCTGAAATGCAAAGGAAAGACCTACACGAGAGCTAGCAATCGCTTAGTGCCTCTTCTCACAGACCATGATGAACCTCAAGCCTCCCCACCCCCCGGAGTATGTCTGTTATTCCAGACAACAGTTGAACTCTTAACATTAACTATCTCGAACTGAATGTATGTATCTGTCTCTGTCATTCATTACCTGTATCATTCGTAATCTAGTTTCGTTCTAATGCGTCCCTTTACCTCTCAATCCTGTATCACCGTGTAATGATATTCATTGTGGTGTTGTAACCAAACATGACCGCAATGTGTCAGAGTGTATAAATGTATGTATGTACGTAAGATAAATTGTTGTTCACCTCTGTCTAGCCTGGGACACGATACCCTCTCAGGACGTGCGCGCTTTTTGGCTCCACAATGTCAAGGCTGTAAGCAATTTAGGCCAACGGCTGCGCGGTGGTGTTTGAGTCTTGTCTGACAAGTGGGCGCCTGGTCCTTCGCGCATGCGACCTCTGTGGTTTAGGGAGCACACACCCTCAACAGAGACAATTCCCATCCCCATACTTTTACTCATCTCAAATATCAATCCATAATTGTAGCAGTAAAAGAACAACAAATGTAAAAAGAACAGGAAGCAACAATTTAAATATGTACCTATATCGTTATAGATGATCTATACTTCATATAATTTCATTATTGCTACTCTATCATATAAATAAATTTAAACTCTTTTAGTAGTACGCATGTTTTAATGATCTTTCATATGCTGCTCTGATGTACCAGAAATAAAACAAACTTACTTCCTACATGAACTGTAGCTATGCTTATAAAGGCTTGTCTGTGTGAGTCAGTTCCATAACATTTGTAATCTCCATTACGTGAAGGTGTGGCGGAAGGGATGTATAGGGTATTTGGGAAGTATGTGGCACCTTCTATACCTCGCTCATTAAAAGTCCATTTAACAGGAGATTCACTGACGCATTGCAACACAATAGTTTTTCCTTCTAAGAATGCAGCACTTTTTTTCACTATTCCATACTCTAGTCCATGTAGGGAGGCTAAAACACAGTTTTGTTGGTCATATGTTTTATTCCATAATAAACTTTCATATTTAACTAATTCGAGTCCCTCCCAAATTAAATAATGACATGTATATTGATATTATAATTACGAATAACTACCGAACAGTACAAAAGCTTGCAATAAATAGGTAAGGAACATCTGCAAATTAAAGTAGGGAACGGTTAAGAACGCTATAATAACATTAATGTTGAGAACGCTATAATAACATTAATGTCAACTTTTACAGTGCATATACGGTAAAGCGCAAACACATTGCTGCCAGTAAAAGGAAAAATTTCAGTAATTGGCGAGGGAGCGTAGCGAGCGAGATACTTACAGGGGTAACACAATTGACAATCGGGGATGTTTGTTTGCTGGGAGCGAGCGGAGTGAGCGAAACAGTATTAGGGATGGATAATGCAAAATCGGGTACATGTTATTCAGCGAAGCGAGCGGAGCTGACTCTTTAATGAGTTCGTGATTTTATTATTTATGATAGTACCACTTAATAACTTTTGATTCAAAACATTCTACTTTTCAAGCCGTCATCCCTTTCCTTTTGATGTATTTTGCAGTAAGTATTGTCAGTCTCATACAGATGTAGTACATGTAACTTCAGCCAACCCTCACACACAGATTCTGAAAAACAGACAAAACAAATCATACAAGAAATAAATACCAAAACACTGCAAACAGAAACAGTTAAGATGAAAAATAAGTTAGTTGTTGAGAAGAAATGACAATCAGAGCTGTGAGTCCAAGGTGTTGACGTCAGGGATCTCGTCTGCCACATTGATCATTGACATGAGCAACAAGGCATCTATTCTGGCCTCGCCTGCGTGCACAAACTACTCGAGGCGTAGTTGTTCCGTGACCTCTGCGCTGACTTCAAATAAAGGAGTGAGGAGGCACATGAGCTCACCAAACCGACTTGGATCTGCCTGCGACTTCTCTGTGTACTCCAGCAGTTTCAGGTGTCTCTGCCGTCTGTTAAGTCTCACAACCTCTCTATTTCTCAAACCCTTAGATTCTATAGAGAAATTAATAATTGTTAAATGATGCATCACATATATAATATACATGTGTATATATATATATACTGTACTTGCATAATAATCTAGATATATTACTGCTATATTGTTTTATTGATTATGATTATGATTTTTAATAATTTTAGAGTGAATGCCATTCTAAAAATAATTTTTTGCATTTTCTCAGTTAAAATCATCTCCTCCTGTTCTATCTTCTCTCCACTTACCTGGATTGAAAAGAACGATTTCCTTTAGAAGGACAAGTTCTCTGTCGTTGATATTTAAGATCTTCAGAGGCACCACTAGTTTCTGCAGCGTAACCAAGGCAACACTGGCCACCCCATTGTTCTGATTGGTTGGCCTGATGACTTTCCCCATACTTCCCAACATCAACAAATCTATAGAACAACAATATGAAAGAACTGAAGTCTATAGCTGCCCACATATCCCATATGTAATGTTTGGTAAAGCATTGGCAAAGTATCATCACCACCTTCCATAACAAAAGCATACATAGTTAAAAATAATAGCACAAGGACGGGTGCCAACTATGCATAGCATAGGCAGTATCCTCATATAAGGCTCTTAACTCTCGGATCTTGCCCCCCCCCCCCCTCCCCCCTCAAATATATGTTCTGATGACTGTATTAGAACACATTCCCACTCAATCTAAAAATAAATAAAGAAATAAATAAATAAATGAATAGCTAAATAAATAAAGAAATAAATAAATAAATTAATTAATGAATAGCTAAATAAATAAATAAATAAATAAATAAATAAATAAATAAATAAATAAATAAATAAATAAATAAATAAATAAATAAAAAATCGGCTTTCCATTGGTCTGAGGTTAACTTATATGATTGCTCAGTTCCAATTACATGCTGCATTGTCACATTAAAAATACAATTCCTTGCTTCTTTCATCATAGTCAATGTATTCTCATTAAAACCCCTCATGGGTAAAAAGCTCCTGTTAATATATATAATAACTAAATAAATGATTATAGTGTTTTAGAGCTATCACTATTACATTAAAAAAAAAGTGTTATTATTAGCCCTCCTACTTTCTAACAGAATTTCCACCTTGCTAGAATCCGTGTAAACTACAGGGAAGAATTTTAAGAGCTATTGGAGAATAGCTAAATTTATCTGCGACTTCCAAATTCATTTTCAAAAATGAGAGTGTTAGAGTTTTGTAATAATTTTCAGTATCGTGTTAATTTTTCTTGTCGTTTCACAATTAAACATTTTGAAAGTACCAATGACAGTTGTAATACAAAGTGATCTAAATTTACTGTTCTGTAGAAAAAATGAAACACCAAAAGTCACCTTACTCTAGTTTGACAGCAAAATAGACTCAATAGGCAATAAATGTAATGTATAATCATTTAGAGTGCACAAAAATACTGTATTTTGTATTTCAGCAGATGGGCAGACATTAAGAGTGATAAAAATGACCACGCATCAATGTTAAAAATTGTATGCACTATTTTCTTAGATTAATTCGATCTAATTAGCGGGACTTAGTCAGCTTAATGTGCAGTTGTAGCTTCATCAATCTACATCGAACTTTTTGTCAAACTCCCTCTGCCTAAAATGGCTATGCCTACTAGAGTAAAATCAGGCTGGATATTACTGTTTGACTTGTGGACTGAAAAGTGTAGATCCTCAATTAACAACAGGGGCTAGGCTATAAGAATTGCATAAAAGACTAATTTTTTTATTGGACTATGCACCTATTCACCTCTAGGAAGTGGGTATGAAATATATTCACCATGAATTGAGCAATCAGATTCAACGGTTTGAACATACCATGGTACAAGAAGATTATATAGCATAGATTAAAATATAATATATAATTGATTTTCACAGTGAATTAATTATATATTTAATACATAACTCAATTAAACATATGCGAGTATTGCTACAATTTGCTAGGTTGTACTACTTTATAAAACCACTCAAACTTTAGTGTAAGTAACACAATAATCAAATGCACCTATAAAAGATATTCTAGCTATTAGTTCTACTTGGTGTGGCATTAAATAATTGTGAAGTACTGTGTTGCCTACTTGACATATTAAAAACCTGGAGGCCAAGTCATTTAGTCAATCCGATTTCTTATGATGTCTCAGATACTTAGTACTAGGCCTAACTCTTAGAACACTCTTTACACTGAGCCAGAAAAACATATGTCCTTGCATGGGTGATTATAGAATTCTTACCTTTCCTGACAGAAGTGGGTGAGTCTTTTTGCAAAAAGTCCCAAAGTTTGCAACAGTCTTAAAGATTGCTAGGATTAGCTGCTGTAGATGGGCTAATGTTCATGTGATGTGGTGACGTTAGATTCTCCTCTGCCAAAACACGAGGCTTCCAAAGAAAACATTTGAGTGAAGCTAATGACTCTGAATATATAGAGAACATAATTAAATAATATATAAAGTTATTATTTCACAAACTTACAGTTGATAACAAGTGGTGAAATTCTGACAAAGTAATAAAACTTGAAAGCTTATACTGTCATTGAGTTGCAGTAGATGAGGCTGATGTTTGAATGATATGTATTATCTATTTTTTATAAGACTTTGAAAATAGTGTACTGGAATCATTGAAAATAGTGTACTGGAATCATTGCTACTCTATAGTTCAATTGTATTCGCAAACTGCCATACTCTGGTTAACCAGATGTAAGAAATCACAGCTGACAAAAAGAAAATAATGTGTTTCTATTTCCTTAGTCTATGTCGTGTATGGAGTGGTTGCATATTGAATATGCCTTCAGCTAACTTGAGCAGGCTAGTGCAAGAAAATTTCTGTAGCTAAACATGAATTTAAATTTAGTTGGTGTAGTATGATGAAACACTTGGGTGTATTTAAGAGAGTGCTGGCAAGCCTGAAGTGCTATGTTGCTGCTCGAAATTTATCAGCTTTGGTACAGATAAACTAATTAGTGCAATATGTACATAGTCATTGTTGTAATATGAGTGTAGAAGTTTATCACAACTATAACAACACTCTCTTCCATTCTCTAGAGCTGAATCATGGGGGTTCATAAAACAGCCAAACAGGTCTAGTGTCAATAAACTCATATGCTTCCATCCATCTATCAGAACAGTTCCACCATCCGTGCCAATAGGGTTGATTGAAACATCTAATTTCTGCAGAAACTTGCAATTCTCCATGATATCAATTAAAGTGTGTACACCCTCAAATGTAATGTCATTTCCTTCCAAGTTCAATACTTCTAGGAGAATACAGTATGTCAGTCCTTCAGCTAGATAAGTCACACCAAGTGCATCAATGTCGTTAAAACCAACATCTAGTTCCACTAGTTGTGTGTATATCATAAGTCCAAAGCTCAAATTTATAATGCCTTCAATATTTAGTTCATTGCAATTAAGATTCAACGTTTGTAATGAATCTCCACTCATAACCTCCACAACATCTGCTACACTTTCTGAACTCATGTGACAACGGGACAAATCAAGATGTTGAAGCTGATGATTACTTTTAATCACATGATTCAGTTCAGTAATGCCACTTAACTCAAAGTTATTATTTCCTAGTCTTAGCTCTAATAAAGTAGTGTGGTTCCTCAGCCCCTCTGCTATTGCTGCTGCTCCAGTATCACCAATATTGTTACTATAGAGGTTTAAAAAACACAGTTTCTCACACTGTAACAACACCTTACCAAGAACTTCTGCATCATCAGAACCGAGTTGGTTATGAGACAAATTCAAAGAATATAAATTTACCCACAGGTTGCGATGGGAACACAATAGAGCAACTCCATCTGAACCTATGTTGCACGTAGACAAATCTAAAGAGGATAACTCAAAGTAAGTCTCAGCACTTAATATGTTTTTTGAAAGTGAATAATCTAGTATTGTTAGATTGTGTAATGACTTCAATTTGCAGAGGCAGTCACTAAAAGCTTTCGTGCCAACAAATCCAAAACATCGCCCATAATGCCTTAAATAACGAAGATTGGTCAAATGCTTCATGATACTGAAAAACTGAGGAACAGCTTGATCCAGTTTATCATTACATTCTATTCCAATTACATTCCTCAAATATTCTTGTTTAGCTACCAATGTTGCTATGTTGAAAATGTTAACAGAAGTTAATTTTAAAGCTGGTAAATTCCCACAATACAATGCTTGTTCTAGAAATCCCAAGTCCACTTCACTAAGAATATCCCATGATGAAGTGAACTCCATTTCTCTCACTTTTGTTCGGGGCCTGCACTCTAACACTCTCGCAGTACCGTTCTCTGTAATATTTACATTATGAAGGTACAGGTCTAGGTTTGGTAGACTCTCCGTAGCTTCTGCTATTGCTACTGCTCCTTTATCTCCTAGACTGTTCCCTTGCAAGTCAAGTCTTCTAAGACTGTTCATATGAACCAAAGTGTTTGCTAATTCAATGGCTCCTGAATCTCCTATGCAGTTACATTGAATGGAAACCTCTTCTATGATGCTACATTTTGATAGACCGACTGTCAATGATACAACTCCTGAATCACCTATTCTGTTAA
>WLWD01004613.1_pt1 | contig 14161 bp, 10 predicted proteins | sample 6712731 | NCBI WGS metagenome assembly WLWD01 (sample SAMN12718690, study PRJNA576275) | sponge metagenome | isolation source: marine sponge | host: Mycale hentscheli | place: New Zealand: South Island, Marlborough, Capsize Point | collected 2014-11-01
GGCGCGTCCTAGTGCTCTGGTGGCCTGATGCGTCCTAGTGCTCTGGTGACCTGGCGAGTCCTAGTGCTCTGGTAACCAGATGTGTCCTAGTGCTCTGGTGACCTGGCACGTCCTAGTGCTCTGGTGGCCTGGCGCGTCCTAGTGCTCTGGTGACCTGGCGCGTCCTAGTGCTCTGGTAACCAGATGTGTCCTAGTGCTCTGGTGGCCTGGCGCGTCCTAGTGCTCTGGTGGCCTGGCGCGTCCTAGTGCTCTGGTGACCTGGCGCGTCCTAGTGCTCTGGTGACCTGGCGCGTCCTAGTGCTCTGGTGACCTGGCGCGTCCTAGTGCTCTGGTGACCTGGCGCGTCCTAGTGCTCTGGTGGCCTGGCGCGTCCTAGTGCTCTGGTGGCCTGGCGCGTCCTAGTGCTCTGGTGGCCTGGCGCGTCCTAGTGCTCTGGTGGCCTGGCGCGTCCTAGTGCTCTGGTGACCTGATGTGTCCTAGTGCTCTGGTGGCCTGGCGCGTCCTAGTGCTCTGGTGACCTGATGTGTCCTAGTGCTCTGGTGGCCTGGCGCGTCCTAGTGCTCTGGTAACCAGATGTGTCCTAGTGCTCTGGTGGCCTGGCGCGTCCTAGTGCTCTGGTGGCCTGGCGCGTCCTAGTGCTCTGGTGGCCTGGCGCGTCCTAGTGCTCTGGTGACCTGATGTGTCCTAGTGCTCTGGTGACCTGACGCGTCCTAGTGCTCTGGTGACCTGATGTGTCCTAGTGCTCTGGTGGCCTGGCGCGTCCTAGTGCTCTGGTGACCTGATGTGTCCTAGTGCTCTGGTGGCCTGGCGCGTCCTAGTGCTCTGGTGACCTGGCGCGTCCTAGTGCTCTGGTGACCTGGCGCGTCCTAGTGCTCTGGTAACCTGGCGCGTCCTAGTGCTCTGGTAACCTGGCGCGTCCTAGTGCTCTGGTGACCTGATGCGCGTCCTAGTGCTCTGGTGACCTGGCGCGTCCTAGTGCTCTGGTAACCTGGCGCGTCCTAGTGCTCTGGTAACCTGGCACGTCCTAGTGCTCTGGTAACCTGGCGCGTCCTAGTGCTCTGGTAACCTGGCGCGTCCTAGTGCTCTGGTGACCTGGCGCGTCCTAGTGCTCTGGTAACCTGGCACGTCCTAGTGCTCTGGTAACCTGGCGCGTCCTAGTGCTCTGGTGACCTGGCGCGTCCTAGTGCTCTGGTGGCGTCCTAGTGCTCTGGTGGCCTGGCGCGTCCTAGTGCTCTGGTGACCTGGCGCGTCCTAGTGCTCTGGTGACCTGATGTGTCCTAGTGCTCTGGTGACCTGATGCGTCCTAGTGCTCTGGTGGCCTGGCGCGTCCTAGTGCTCTGGTGACCTGCTGTGTCCTAGTGCTCTGGTGGCCTGGCGCGTCCAAGTGCTCTGGTGACCTGATGTGTCCTAGTGCTCTGGTGACCTGATGCGTACTAGTGCTCTGGTGACCTGATGCGTACTAGTGCTCTGGTGGCCTGATGCGTCCTAGTGCTCTGGTGGCCTGGCGCGTCCTAGTGCTCTGGTGACCTGGCGCGTCCCTAGTGCTCTGGCGCATCCTAGTGCTCTGGTGACCTGGCACGTCCTAGTGCTCTGGTAACCAGATGTGTCCTAGTGCTCTGGTGGCCTGGCACGTCCTAGTGCTCTGGTGGCCTGGCGTGTCCTAGTGCTCTGGTGACCTGCTGTGTTCTAGTGCTCTGGTGGCCTGGCGCGTCCAAGTGCTCTGGTGACCTGATGTGTCCTAGTGCTCTGGTGACCTGATGCGTACTAGTGCTCTGGTGGCCTGGCGCGTCCTAGTGCTCTGGTGACCTGATGTGTCCTGACCTGATGCGTACTAGTGCTCTGGTTACCTGATGTGTCCTAGTGCTCTGGTGACCTGATGTGTCCTAGTGCTCTGGTGGCCTGATGTGTCCTAGTGCTCTGGTGGCCTGGCGCGTCCTAGTGCTCTGGTGACCTGGCGCGTCCTAGTGCTCTGGTAACCAGATGTGTCCTAGTGCTCTGCTGGCGCGTCCTAGTGCTCTGGTGACCTGATGTGTCCTAGTGCTCTGGTGACCTGATGTGTCCTAGTGCTCTGGTGGCCTGGCGCGTCCTAGTGCTCTGGTGACCTGGCGCGTCCTAGTGCTCTGGTAACCAGATGTGTCCTAGTGCTCTGCTGGCGCGTCCTAGTGCTCTGGTGACCTGATGTGTCCTAGTGCTCTGGTGACCTGATGTGTCCTAGTGCTCTGGTGACCTGATGTGTCCTAGTGCTCTGGTGACCTGATGTGTCCTAGTGCTCTGGTGGCCTGGCACGTCCTAGTGCTCTGGTGGCCTGGCGCGTCCTAGTGCTCTGGTGGCCTGGTGTGTCCTAGTGCTCTGATGACCTGATGTGTCCTATATTCTAATTATCTGAAATGAGGTATTTTACCATTGGTGAGATGATTATTGTCGACAGGCAGCAACGGAGTCTCAGAACTTGACTTTCTGTTACCACGCCGACCAGTCACTGATCGTGAGCGTGCCCGTATTTGAGGCAGCTCTGTTGGGTCCAAAAAAACAAAGTTTTTAGACTGCATTGCATCGACTTTCTCCTGAGCTGCCACTGGACCTATAAGTTCCATAAACTTACGAGACAAATGCTTACACAGAACCGTCTTGGTAGAACTTATACCCAACACCTTGGCCAAAGATTCACTGGTGAAGTGAACATCAAGATACTAAACAACAACAACAACAATAACACCTTGGCCAAACAGTTACTGATGAAGCAATATCATAGATACAATAAACAACAACAACAACCACAACAACAGTGCCTTGGCTACAGAATCACTGGTAAACATCACTTGAGATAATTTCATTTCAAACAGGGTTTTTTGCTGGAGGTGGGAGACTGTACTTAGCCACACCCATTTCATTAAACACGCACAACATTGGGTTCTCCCCCATATGAAACTAAATGAAATAAACACCACACCTACCCACCTACCAAAACTCAATAGTGTATGTAGCCACACCCACCCACCATAACTGGTCCATGTATTCCTTTCCTGTCCAGCGCGGGGGCATACTGCTGGAGGTCAATACTGCACAGCCACTGGGACACATCTGCTGCACTCCACTGCAGCAATCGCTGACATCCAGAACTGCTCCTATCAGAGTCTGGACACATGTGCATCTTATCATACTCACATAACCTGTAACATAGCAACAGACCACACCCATGGTTAGCTGAACTTCTTGTTAGAGCCACACCTCCTATCACTCACCTCAGAGCCTCCAGCCCTCTTTTGATGCTAGCAATATGGAAAGGTGTAGTCACATCTAAAAGCTGCAAGTCTTGTACAGTGATGGCATTTAACATGCGACCATCTAATCGAGCATCCAGAAACAGCTGCTTATACTGAGGCAAACCCAAAGACTCCACCCACTTCCCTGCCCATTCATGATCCAGAACATCGAGCTGTGGCAGACTGTCTTCGTTCAGAGCCGCTTCTACTGCCAGACGCACTTTCTTACAATGAAGACTGCTCAACACTCCAAGTTGCTAAGCAACAACACAACAACATGGAGGTTTTTAATTGGCGAGCGAGACACTTACAGGGGTAACACAATTGAAAATCGGGGATGTTTGTTTATTTATTTATTTATTTGTATATATGTATGGACGTATGTATGTCATTTTGTACTTTGACCCTCGCGTTTATGTGTTAGTTATGTGGTCGACCCCGTCCCAAATTGCACTAAACAGAATCCTCTGGTTTATCGATCAGTACCCGTATCACCCTAGAAATTGAATTGTTTACCGTTTTGAATTCTTTTGCGGGTGCAGTTACAACTTGAAAACTTAAGGGACTTCCATTTCTATTCGAGTTAGTGGCGGTGGTAAGTCAATGCGCTCTTTGTCATGGTTATAAGCCGTGCGCAACAGTATTTACTTGAAAATACATTGTCCACTAGACTACTGCGAAGGTAAGTCTGTGTAGGTGCATGTCCAGTTGTGTCAAAGCATTGTGTGTTACAACCACTACTTAGCTAAAGAATATCACAAAGAAAACTTTTAAATAACGTGTATTGTTTTGTTGTTGTTTTTTTCCTTCAATTCAAGCAGTTGCAGAGAGTTGTTACTATGGCACTGAAATCCTTTACCTTGTATGCGAAATTTAAAAACTGGACCTTATTTTCAGTAGCTTCAATGTTAAATCATTCATATAAAAATAGTATAGTCTTTAGGCTCGCTCGCCATTTGTGCTCAAGCACATCACTAGTAGTAATAGTTGCTATAATCGGCGAGCGAGACACTTACAGGGGTAACACAATCGAAAATCGGGGATGTTTATTTATTTGTATATATGTTTGGACGTACGTATGTCATTTTGTACTTTGACCCTCACGTTTTTGTGTTAGTTATGTGGTCGACCCCGTCCCAAATTGCACTAAACAGAATCCTCTGGTTTATCTATCAGTACCCGATCACCCTAGAAATTGAATTGTTTACCGTTTTGAATTCTTTTGTGGGTGCAGTTAAAACTTGAAAACTTAAGGGACTTCCATTTCTATTCAAGTTAGTGGCGGTGGTAAGTCAATGCGCTCTTTGTCATGGTTATAAGCCGTGCGCAACAGTATTTACTTGAAAATACATTGTCCACTAGACTACCGCTAAGGTAAGTCTGTGTAGGTGCATGTCCAGTTGTGTCAAAACATTGTGTGTTACAACCACTACTTAGCTAAAGAATATCACAAAGAAAATGTTTAAATAACGTGTATTGTTTTGTTGTTTTTCCCCTTCAATTCAAGCAGTTGCAGAGAGTTGTTACTATGGCACTGAAATCCCTTTACCGTGTATGCGAAATTAAAAAACTGGACCTTATTTTCAGTAGCTTCAGTGTTAGAAGTCAAAATCATTCATATAAAAATAGTATAGTCTTTAGGCTCGCTCGCCATTTGTGCTCAAGCACATCACTAGTAGTAATTCAATGATTCTGAATAACAACCCCACCCCCACCCACCCCCAAAACAAAAAAACAAACACACACACTTTAACTGTCTATTTACGTTAATAAGTATTTGCTGGATCCACTCTACATAGACTGACTAGAAACTACTAGCAGAGGGAGTGGTTTAGGGAGTGGTTACACTAGATATTCATGGACGTGTTGATTATGAGGAAGGGGAGGGGCTGGTTACTGTAATGTGTTGCTAATACCACAATGTTGGTCCAGTTCTGGTATCTGTCCTTACCACTAAATGTTGATTGGTTGGTTCAGTCACCATCTCAGCAAGCTTCTCTCCAGTGATATGTTTATCAGAAATGAGGTCAGAGTACATGGACAGTCCAATGCTTGAGAACCAGTCACACACGTCTTCTACCGTCATACCATAAAATTTGACAGCTTTAGGACTGTAAATACAATAAATCCTTTTTATAGCACACCACAAGTTCAACAAATTATAATACACTAGCAAGTACCCCGCCACATAGTGGCGCTTGACATATTGCAAAGTAAGAATGCAGTAGCACAAGTTATCTTGCTCAGTTATCATTCTCTACCATTGGTTAAGGCTACATAAGTTTTTCTCCCCTGGAAGGCAGCGTAGGTTTCAAAAAGGAAGGCGAAAGTACGGAAGAGAAGGTAAAAGGCGATTAATCTTAACTGAAAAGTGGATGGAATCGGCAAGGTAAGGTGTGTAGGTTTACAATGGGAGGGAAGAGAAGGCAAAAAGGCGAGCGATTAATTACAACTAAAAGCGGGCGGGGGTTAGTGTTCAAAAGAAAGGCTAAAGTACGAAATAGAAAACAAGTTTCTCAAAGTAGGACAGAAATTCAAAATCAGGAGAGATAGACAGGAAAAGGGGGTTCCATGACTCAAGAAGTAGAGCTGAAGATGTAGGAGAGGTGGGGTAGGAGAAAAGCTCAGATAGTTCAGAAAAAAGAGAGTATCGTCTATTGCACCCACTTTTTAGAAGTAACCAGTACATTCTACTGAATGTGACCATACTTTACCTACCATAAGGTGACGATACTTTACCTACCACAAGGTGACGATGCTTTACCGAACCATACGCTCATGAAATACACACCGTTGTCGGTCGTCGTCGTTACTGACACACAATCATATTATTATATAGATTACAGGCGATTTGCTTCAACACAAATAGCGAGCGAGCTAGCTGAACTATACTTATAAATACATACATGCTTAGTTTCTCAATATGAACTACATTATTAATGTGAGCTACAGTCCTCAGCAGCTTATCCTACTTTACTTCACATCTTCGAGCTACATTCGGATGACTATTTATTAACCCTCAGCACGCATGCGCGAGAGGGTTATAGTAGTCGTCCAGTCTGTCTGTCTGTCTCAACAATTAGCCCGAGATTCCAAAAAGTAGCACAATGAAAGGTCCTAAATCTCCATTCTGAGTAAGTTCATACCTGGATCAACGGTTAATTGTTAGTAATCTCCAAAATCAGAGCGTGACAGACAGACACAAAAGCTGGTACCTACGTGGAGTGACAAAACACTCCACGTAGGTACCAGCTTTTGTGGGTAACGCCCCTCCCAGCGTCATGTCATAATCACGTGAGCAAATAATTTCTAGCCTGCGGTATAGTTTGTTTTATGCTCAGGGAAGTTAATAGAGTTGAAAGAAGTGAAGTTTCATGTTGAAAATGTATATCGGTGAGTGTTTCTGGCTAGTTTAGCTTCTTCTCTTATGAAGACAGTGTTTCCATGTACCCCATTTTCATTGCTCGAGCTATATATTGATGCCTGATTAAAATAGCTAATAGATTGCTTGTTCTTTTGGTCTGATATTATATTGTAATAGCTAGGTAGTGTTGAGTAGTGCTGAGGGTTCGCACCTTTGGTACTTCATTGTACTATTCATCTGTATTGTATTGCATTGTATTGCATTGCATTGCATTGCATTGCATTGCATTGTATTGCATTGTATTGCATTGCATTGCATTGCATTGCATTGCATTGCATTGTATTGCATTGTATTGTATTGCATTGTATTGTATTGTATTGCATTGTATTGTATTGAGTCAATTCTGCAGATCTACAGCAAAGGAAATGATTCCTATAATCATTTTTATAATGCAGCTGTATTCCACGGCAACCAGCTCTTAGTTACCATATACTGTGTGCTGTCTGTCACATGACCTTACTTGGTAGGTGGGAGGGGTCCATTAGCTTGTTGACCTTGACTCTTAGATGAAGAATGACCTTTCAAACCAAACGCTTTCCTAAGAGAACGTCTGAAACTTCGTCTCTGAATTCCTCCACCTTCTGCCGAAGAAAGACCAGCAAACGATACCTGCTTACTGGCTCCATGCTCCGTCCTGTAACCAGCCTAATGCATGCACACACACACACACACACACACACACACACACACACACACACACACACACTGAAGCTCCTCATGTGCCACATTCACACACTCACTTGCATCTGATCCTTTAAATGTCTTAATTCCACTAAACACACACACACACAAACAATAGCTCAAAATGAAATCACTATGGAGATAGCATTGTCTCACCTTCCTTGGTCGAGAGAGTAACCTTGGTGGCCTTTACCTCATCTGACATGGCGCGTACTTCTTGGTCTCTCTGCATGCATACTCGTTCCAGCTCCACCACCTTACCAGCTAGCTTAGAGGAGCCTGACTGGCTCGTTTCTAGTTGTCTCTGTAGACTCACCACTTGTGCTAGCAGCTCTTCCTTGTCCTGCAACGCTCGCTGACATTCCATCTAATACACACCACCCATCCACGTCGATACTTAACCACACCCACTCCAATCATGGAAGAGAAGAGAAATATTAGTAGACCAGTTTAGTTGTGCTCAACTGAACTACATTTCAATCTAGTGTGACCCATCCATCACTCACCACTGTGACCACACCCATTACTCACCACTGTGACCACACCCATCACTCACCACTGTGACCACGCCCATCACTCAACACTGTGACCACACCCATCGCTCACCACTATGACCACACCCATCACTCACCACTGTGACCACACCCATCACTCACCACTGTGACCACACCCATCACTCACCACTGTGACCACACCCATCACTCACCACTGTGACCACGCCCATCACTCATCACTGTGACCACACCCATTATTCACCCATCATATACTATTGTGATTTCGCCCACTTCCATCAACTTTGACTCTGGCTATTTCTTACCACTGAAACTCCGCCCATCCATTCTAATATAGTCTCCTGTATATGAGAAGATATACAAATGCGAGGGTGAGGAGTATCCATGGCGACAGTAGTTGATGCTATTTCTGACTCGACATTGTCCGCAGGAGAACTAGATTTGGCGGCCATTTTGTCTCTCCATTCTGTAATGACACCGTGGAGCTGCTCACACAAATCTATCATCTTGATCACCATAGGGTCGTCCTTTAACGATACGGGAACATTGTCGTCTCGACTGGCAGGTCTATATGAAATACACAGTGTCTACTGGTTCATATGAAATACACAGTGTCTACAAGTCCATATGAAATACACAGTGTCTACTGGTCTATATGAAATACACAGTATCTACTGGTCTATATGAAATACACAGTGTCTACAGGTCCATATGAAATACACAGTGTCTACTAGAGCTGGGCGGTATATCCGATATTCAGGATCATACCGGTAAATATCAAAATACCGTTATCGATATCGAGGCGATTCTTTACACCGATATATCGAAAAACGGTCCGACTCTGTAAAATGCGGGCATTCGCACGCCAATTAATGACTCAAATTTAGACGCGCGAGCGAGTCACGAGCAATAGAGCAGCTGCCTTTTAGCTAGTTCCAGCAAAAAATGGCTGAGGGATTCAACTTCGAGCAGGAGCTGAAGGCCAGAAAGGGCCCTACTAAATCGGTCGTCTGGAACTACTTCGGATTTTTGAATGAACATCCTAGCGAATCGGAGTCTCCTATTTGTCGACTTTGTTGGAAGAATGAAGTGAAACGGTCGGTGTGCTGCAAGGGTGGAAATACTTCCTATCTTTTTTCGCATCTTCGACATCACCAGCCGGCGGAGTTCGCGGCAGTACAAGAGCCTTAGAAGTAAGATAAATGCTGGTGGAGTAGCGTCATCATCAAAGGCAACTACTTCAAATCAACGGGGGGCCTCTCTGAGATGGCGAAGTACCCTCGCTCAGGTAATAGATGGCGCACAGTCACTGATGCTGTGACCTACTGGCTAGCTAAGGATATGCAGCCTTTTTATTCTGTAAAGAAGGATGGTTTCAAGAAGCTAGTCAAAGTTTTGGATTCTAGATATGAGTTACTTGGAAGAAAGTATTTTTTTGGCATTGATTTAAATTTGATAACATAATCAGTAGAAATTTGCTTACATACACCTATAAATTTAAATGGAATTGACGATATTTAGTAATATCATGATATTTTGGGGGGACGATATATCGTTAGCCAAGTCCATATGAAATACACAGTGTCTACTGGTTCATATGAAATACACAGTGTCTACTGGTCTATACAAAATACACAGTGTCTACTGGTCTATATGAAATACACAGTGTCTACTGGTCTATATGAAATACACAGTGTCTACTGGTCTATATGAAATACACAGTGTCTACTGGTCTATACAAAATACACAGTGTCTACTGGTCTATATGAAATACACAGTGTCTACAAGTCCATATGAAATACAGTGTCTACTGGTTCATATAAAATACACAGTGTCTACTGGTTCATATGAAATACACAGTGTCTACTGGTTCATATGAAATACACAGTGTCTACTGGTTCATATGAAATACACAGTGTCTACTGGTTCATATGAAATACACAGTGTCTACTGGTCTGTATGAAATACAGTGTCTACTGGTCTGTATGAAATACAGTGTCTACTGGTCTGTATGAAATACAGTGTTTATTGGTCTATACGAAATACAGTGTCTACTGGTCCATATGAAATGCAGTGTCTACTGGTCCATATGAAATGCAGTGTCTACTGGTCCATATGAAATACACAGTGTCTACTGGTCTATACAAAATACACAGTGTCTACTGGTCTATATGAAATACACAGTGTCTACAAGTCCATATGAAATACAGTGTCTACTGGTTCATATGAAATACACAGTGTCTACTGGTTCATATGAAATACACAGTGTCTACTGGTTCATATGAAATACACAGTGTCTACTGGTTCATATGAAATACACAGTGTCTACTGGTTCATATGAAATACACAGTGTCTACTGGTTCATATGAAATACACAGTGTCTACTGGTTCATATGAAATGCGTGTCTCTGGTCCTATGAAATATCAGTGTCTACTGGTCCATATGAACATACACAGTTGTCTACTGGTTCTATAAATACCAGTGTCTACTGGTTTCAGATGAAATACCACATGTCTACTGGTTTATATAATACAGTTCTACAGGTCCATAATGAAATACACAGTGTCTACGGGCTGTATGAAACATGTCTACTGGTCTGTATGAAATGACAGTGTCTACTGGTCTGTATGAAATCCAGTGTTTATTGGTCTATACGAATACAGTGTCTACTGGTCCATATGAAATCAGTGTCACGTGGTCCATATGAAACACAGTGTCTACTGGCCCATATGAAATTACACAGTTGTCTACTGCCCATATGAAATACAGTGTCTACTGGTCCATATGAAATGCAGTGTCTAATGGTTCATATGAAATACAATGTGTACTGGTCCATATGAAATGCAGTGTCTACTGGTCCATATGAAATACAGTGTCTAATGGTTCATATGAAATACAGTGTCTACTGGCCCATATGAAATACAGTGTCTACTGGTCCATATGAAATACAGTGTCTACTGGTCCATATGAAATACACAGTGTCTACTGGCCTATATGAAATATAGTGTCTACTGGTCCATATGAAATACAGTGTCTACTGCTTTATATGAAATACATAGTGTCTACTAGTCTATATGAAATACACAGTGTCTACTGGTCTATACGAAATACAGTGTCCACTGGTCTATATAAAATACACAGTGTCTACAAGTCCATATGAAATACAGTGTCTACTGGTTCATATGAAATACACAGTGTCTACTGGTTCATATGAAATACACAGTGTCTACTGGTTCATATGAAATACACAGTGTCTACTGGTTCATATGAAATACACAGTGTCTACTGGTTCATATGAAATACAGTGTCTACAGGTCCATATGAAATACACAGTGTCTACTGGTCTGTATGAAATACAGTGTCTACTGGTCTGTATGAAATACAGTGTCTACTGGTCTGTATGAAATACAGTGTTTATTGGTCTATACGAAATACAGTGTCTACTGGTCCATATGAAATGCAGTGTCTACTGGTCCATATGAAATACACAGTGTCTACTGGTCCATATGAAATACACAGTGTCTACTGGTCCATATGAAATACACAGTGTCTACTGGCCCATATGAAATACACAGTGTCTACTGGCCCATATGAAATACAGTGTCTACTGGTCCATATGAAATGCAGTGTCTAATGGTTCATATGAAATACAATGTGTACTGGTCCATATGAAATGCAGTGTCTACTGGTCCATATGAAATACAGTGTCTAATGGTTCATATGAAATACAGTGTCTACTGGCCCATATGAAATACAGTGTCTACTGGTCCATATGAAATACAGTGTCTACTGGTCCATATGAAATACACAGTGTCTACTGGCCTATATGAAATATAGTGTCTACTGGTCCATATGAAATACAGTGTCTACTGCTTTATATGAAATACATAGTGTCTACTAGTCTATATGAAATACACAGTGTCTACTGGTCTATACGAAATACAGTGTCCACTGGTCTATATAAAATACACAGTGTCTACAAGTCCATATGAAATACAGTGTCTACTGGTTCATATGAAATACACAGTGTCTACTGGTTCATATGAAATACACAGTGTCTACTGGTTCATATGAAATACACAGTGTCTACTGGTTCATATGAAATACACAGTGTCTACTGGTTCATATGAAATACACAGTGTCTACTGGTCTGTATGAAATACAGTGTCTACTGGTCTGTATGAAATACAGTGTCTACTGGTCTGTATGAAATACAGTGTTTATTGGTCTATACGAAATACAGTGTCTACTGGTCCATATGAAATGCAGTGTCTACTGGTCCATATGAAATACACAGTGTCTACTGGCCCATATGAAATACACAGTGTCTACTGGCCCATATGAAATACAGTGTGTACTGGTCCATATGAAATGCAGTGTCTAATGGTTCATATGAAATACAGTGTGTACTGGTCCATATGAAATGCAGTGTCTACTGGCCCATATGAAATACAGTGTCTACTGGTCCATATGAAATACAGTGTCTACTGGTCCATATGAAATACAGTGTCTACTGGTCCATATGAAATGCAGTGTCCACTGGTCTATATAAAATACACAGTGTCTACAAGTCCATATGAAATACAGTGTCTACTGGTTCATATGAAATACACAGTGTCTACTGGTTCATATGAAATACACAGTGTCTACTGGTTCATATGAAATACACAGTGTCTACTGGTTCATATGAAATACACAGTGTCTACTGGTCTGTATGAAATACAGTGTCTACTGGTCCATATGAAATGCAGTGTCTACTGGTCCATATGAAATGCAGTGTCTACTGGTCCATATGAAAGCATGTCTACGGTCACCATATGGAATATGCCAGTGTCTACTGGTCCATATGAAATACACAGTGTCTACTGGTTCATATGAAACACAGTGTCTAATGGTTCATTATGAAAATACACAGGTCTAATGGCCCCTAAGAATAAAGTGGTCTACGGTCCATATGAAATGCAGGTCTAATGGTTCATATGACCGGACAGTGTCTAATGGCCTATATGAAAATACACAGTGTCTACGGGGCTATATGAAATCTAGTGTTATGGTCATATGAAATACAGTGCTACTGCTTTATATGAAATAACAGTGTCACTGGTATATATAAAATACACAGTGTCTACAAGGCCATATGAAATCCAGTGTATACTGGTTCATGAAATTAACCAGTGATACTGGTTAGATGAAATAAACAGTGTCTACTGGTTCATATGAAATACACGTGTCTACTGGTCTGTATGAAATACAGTGTCTACTGGTCTGTATGAAATACAGTGTTTATTGGTCTATACGAAATACAGTGTCTACTGGTCCATATGAAATGCAGTGTCTACTGGTCCATATGAAATGCAGTGTCTACTGGTCCATATGAAATACACAGTGTCTACTGGTTCATATGAAATACACAGTGTCTACTGGTTCATATGAAATACACAGTGTCTACTGGTTCATATGAAATACACAGTGTCTACTGGTTCATATGAAATACACAGTGTCTACTGGTTCATATGAAATACAGTGTCTACAGGTCCATATGAAATACACAGTGTCTACTGGTCTGTATGAAATACAGTGTCTACTGGTCTGTATGAAATACAGTGTCTACTGGTTCATATGAAATACAGTGTTTATTGGTCTATACGAAATACAGTGTCTACTGGTCCATATGAAATGCAGTGTCTACTGGTCCATATGAAATACACAGTGTCTACTGGCCCATATGAAATACACAGTGTCTACTGGCCCATATGAAATACAGTGTGTACTGGTCCATATGAAATGCAGTGTCTAATGGTTCATATGAAATACAGTGTGTACTGGTCCATATGAAATGCAGTGTCTACTGGCCCATATGAAATACAGTGTCTACTGGTCCATATGAAATACAGTGTCTACTGGTCCATATGAAATACAGTGTCTACTGGTCCATATGAAATGCAGTGTCTAATGGTTCATATGAAATACAGTGTCTACTGGCCTATATGAAATACACAGTGTCTACTGGTCTATATGAAATATAGTGTCTACTGGTCCATATGAAATACAGTGTCTACTGCTTTATATGAAATACATAGTGTCTACTAGTCTATATGAAATACACAGTGTCTACTGGTCTATACGAAATACAGTGTCCACTGGTCTATATAAAATACACAGTGTCTACTGGTCTCTACATTAATCTCCTACCAACCACGAGGGAAAGGGTCTGGTCAACTAAAGTTGTGTTTGCACATCAGCAAACTAGGAGATTGCAGTAAGTTCCGTAGATGTGGTA
>WLWD01005423.1_pt1 | contig 14160 bp, 9 predicted proteins | sample 6712731 | NCBI WGS metagenome assembly WLWD01 (sample SAMN12718690, study PRJNA576275) | sponge metagenome | isolation source: marine sponge | host: Mycale hentscheli | place: New Zealand: South Island, Marlborough, Capsize Point | collected 2014-11-01
ACAGCCTAAATCTATGACAAATAGCGCATAACATACCACCACAACTAATTCAAATAAAAAATGAGCTTGTAATTTTGTTAAGTTTTAACTGCACCCACAAAAGAGAATTCAAAGCAGTAAACAAATCAATTTCATTGGATGATATGGGTATAAGATCGATAAACCAAAGGATTCTGTTTAGTGGAGTATTGGACGGGATCCACCTCCTAGCAAACATGAAAATTCAGGGGTCAACATACAAAATGACATATGTACATCCTTATAATATAAACAAATAAAATATCCCCAATTTTCAATTGTGTTTCTCCCGGTAATTTCTCACTTGCTCACCAATAATTCTAACATAGCAACCAAAGTACATGGGACTTTTTTTTTACTTCTCTACTCATTATTTTTCTTTACACACGCTTTTTTCTCGTTTCTTAATTTTTTCCTTTTTCTTTTCTCATATGGCTAGTACTAGCTTTGCAGCAGATTAAAAGGCTTGTGCAGTATGTTTAATATTGTAATGACTATTCAAGCACGCTCTCATTTATTATCTTATTTGTAAATTAGTTGATATTTCTCCAACTGGCCCACTATATGTTCCCATCAACACACAGAGGAATGTAACATGTCATGTGGAAGGTAGTACTATAGCTACTTGGACTATAATTCTGAACAATGGAAATGAACAAGAGATCAACCCACTTATTCAAGAATCTACTATATCTGGCATTACTGGAAAATTTATGGATAGAGTATTTAATACACTATTCATAACTGTAAACACAACGGAGACATCAGTGACAGGATTGAGTTGTTCAAATATTTTTAATGGTACAGTGTTTAAAAGTACTATAAAATTGACTATTTATGGTAAGTTGTCAAGTATTTACTGCAATAAAATCATCAAGATTATCACATTAATAATATAAAATGAGTATACATTATTATATTTAATGTATAAAAGATAGGTATTTCTAAGGCCTGGAACAATTTTGCTTATCAAAACTTGAGCATTCTGGTTAGCCAAAAAATTTTAAGCAATTTTGTGAGTGCTAAACGGGAAATTCAGTTTAGAATAATACACGGATTTCAGATTTAAAAAAGTAAATAGCTCAGTTTGGAAATTTCCACTAATAACTCTACCATCAGAGCCTGATTACATGGTTATTTTAATGTAGTTAAAGACTGCTTATGTGAATGCTTTAAATTAAAACAGAGTACCTATAGCTGTAATAGAATGGTAGTTTAGTGTAGTGCATAGGCTAAGGGGATAGTAGAATTTTTTTTAAGCAATTGACAGTACTCTTGTAGAAATTCAGAAACATTCACAAAGTTAACAAAACATAGAGCAAAAAACTTAGAGGTAATTCAGTCCAACTCTTCCTCTGTCATATGAATACACTTGATATGATATCCAACTTCAGCTGAATTGCTCAAAAGAAAAAATAGGTCAAGAGAAAAGTAAAAAATATGAATAATAATGTAGAGCAAAAAAATATCCAAACTAGGAAGAAAACTAGTCAATTTTATTAAGACTTTCTTCAGTAGTAATGCAGTCAATTGATTTTATTATTTGGTAGCTATGTGTGACCCTTTTTTAGCCCATACGTTAGGTGCAAGCATTCCCCTGCTATGTGTGGTGGACATGAATATCGTTAATAGAGGCACACAAAACTACTAGTTAGAAACACTCAATAATGGGAACATTATATTTCAGTGTTTTGAAGACATTATCACCAAATACTTTTACTTTGGTTTCTTCCACTAAATTTTTAATAAAACAATTTATAAGCTATTTTTTTTAATGTACTGTAACTAATGTACAAACATTAAGAATTAGATAGTCCCAGAATTTCTTTCCCAGAATTTCTTTTTATAATTTTAATGCAGTCACATAAAGAGGACCATTGTTATGCAGTTTCACAATCCACTAAACTATATTTGTGACTCTCTAAAATAAATTCTGCAAATGACAATGTCATTTTGTGTCCACAGCAGTACTTTATGTGAGATGTAACATTAAACGTTTAGAAGCAATCAGCACTCTACTGAAATATTGGTACTAAAACTATCATTAAATAAAATGAATTTACTAAAGACCTTTTGTAATTTAAAGCAGACCTTTTGTAATTTAAAGCAGTTATTACGAACTATAGATTAAGTGAAATTAACCATAAGTTGTTCCATGTAATTATTTATAATATGGAATATTTGTCTAGTAGTTTAACATAATGTGGCTGTTATAGCATATGAAGGAGATTAGACAAAAAGTAAAAGAAGTGAGTGTAAAAATTAAAAATGAATTAAAAAACATGTTTTAGAGTAATTGATTAAGTTTCTATAGCTTAACCACAATAAATAAAACTCAAGTTCCAATAAATTCAAATACTGAACTAAAAACTTTGCCTAGTTATATTATACACTAGTGATGTGCTTTAGCACAAATGGCGAGCGAACCTAAAGACTATACTATTGTTATATGAATGATTTTGACTTCTAACACTGAAGTTACTGAAAATAAGGTCCAGTTTTTTAATTTAGCATACAAGGTAAAGGGATTTCAGTGCCATAGTAACAACTCTAACTGCTTGGAAGGAAAAACAAAACAAAACAAAACACGTTATTTAAAAGTTTTCTTTGTGGTATTCTTTAGCTAAGTAGTGGTTGTAACACACAATGCTTTGACACAACTGGACATGCACCTACACAGACTTACCTTGGCAGTAGTCTAGTGGACAATGTATTTTCAAGTAAATACTGTTGCGCACGGCTTATAACCATGACAAAGAACGCATTGACTTAACACCGCCACTAACTCGAATAGTCCCTTAAGTTTTCAAGTTTTAACTGCACCCGCAAAAGAATTCAAAACGGTAAACAATTCAATTTCTAGGGTGATACGGGTACTGATCGATAAACCAGAGGATTCTGTTGAGTGCAATTTGGGACGGGGTCGACAACCGAACTAACACAAAAACGTGAGGGTCAAAGTACAAAATGACATACGTACGTCCAAACATATGTACAAATAAATAAATAAATAAACATCCCCGATTTTCGATTGTGTTACCCCTGTAAGTGTCTCGCTCGCTCGCCAATAATATAAAAAAAATGTTATAAAAGTTGAAGTGCTGAAAGTTTGTCCTTCATCCGTGATACATAATTCTTCAATAAAATTCTTACTAGATTTATTCTCTCTCTTTCACAGGCTTTTTTTTTTTAACAATACAGAATTAAAAATATTTAGTCACAACCAGCAATCGAACCCAGGACCGCTTGTATACGCACAATAAATTAAACATATTATATACAACTAGGCAATGTTTCTTGTGCGTTATACAAGCGGTCCTGGGTTTGACTCGCGGTGGCAACCCCATATTTCTAATTCTGTATTGTTAAAAAAAAAAAGCCTTGTGAAAGAGAGAGAATACATCTAATGAGTAAAAGAAGGCTGAGAAACAAATTGTGAAATAAAATTCGTATAGCCATTAAAATCATTTTATTCTACTTCTAACAGGCATCCCAAATCCTCCAAGTGAATTGGGCATATCTTTGAGTGACTATTCATTGATGACATCATGGGATTATAGAATCATTCCTACAGTATCTGTTAATTTCACTATTACTCTCACATTCTTGAGTCCAAGTCAATTGAAAGACTTCACTATGTATGTGACTGATACTGACTCCTATAACTTCACACTGGAAGGAGTGAGGTCATGTGATCCCTTTACCATGTGTATCACAGCTACTAATATAGTAGGACAAAGTCCACCTTCATGTGTAAACAAGACTCTACCTTACATACCTTCTACAAATGATATTGAATACTCATTATTTAGAGTGGGGGACTCCTACTCATTAAATCTGACTATACAGGTATGTATATGTAATATTATACAGTAGCAGCTGATTTTAATTACTTTGTTAAATGTTTAGACGGCAAATTGTTCACTAGATGGTAATAATATGTTGTATGTTTTGCTTCAAGCTCAAAATACAGCTCAGTCTACATTGTCATCAGGAGTTGTTCTATCTAACTCAGTGGTGACAGCATTTTTTTCTGGTTTAAATGTGAGCTTAATATACAACTTAACTATTATATCTAACAACAGCTTAGGAATAGCATTCTCTGAATCTCAGCAATTCTGTAAGTTTACGAACATTTGCTATGCATACATAGCATGTGTAGATATCGTCTCATTATTAGGTACTAATGACATTGAAGGAGTTAATATTTGCCCTACAATGAGTGGAAATTATAGCATATCATGCGACTATATCATAGGATGTAATTATAGTGGATGTTCCTATGAATTATCATCAACTAATAGTTATATCAATGGCTCTATAGTAGGAAAGAATTTTGAGGTAGTGAGTATTGATGTAAACACACAATATAACCTCACTGTCACTGATATCAAAGGAGATGATGTGGTTATGTTACGGAAACTTGATATTGAATCCAATTTTGTATGCTCTGTTATGACAGGTAATGCAATTCACTGATACTACATATTTTTATTTAATATTGTGTTATATATACAGAACCAACTGTTACTGATGATAAACCAACCATTGCTACAAATAGAAGCAATGTAATTGTGATAGTTGTATGTATAGTGGTAGTTATTGTGACTATTATCGTGGTCATATCTGTTATCCTACTAATGATTTACCTACGCCACCATGGTAAGCCAAACGATTTTGTATTTACTCATTATAATGTGTCTTAATTGTTTGTTTGTTTTTTTGTTTGTTTCTTGTTGTTGATTTTTTAAGGTTACTGTGTCAGTCGATTAAACCTATTCCAGAGGTGAGTATGAGTTCAATTATAGTGTGGTATATTATATATTAAATATCACTTTTCAAAGGTCAGACTTGAAAAATGGAAACAATATAGAAATTGAGATTAATGTAAGTTAATTGTATGTATTTTAACAAGTAGATTAAGTAAATTTGCATGACTAATTGAAAATTAAAAATAAAATAGCTATTATGATGTAATCTACTCAAATGGATACAGGAATATCACAAATTGAATGAAGCACCAAAGTTGCACACCCTCAGTGCTACTCTATACTAGCTAGCTTTACAATAAAATTTCAGATCAAAAGAAAAATTTATTGGCTATTCTAAACAGCTATCGATATAGCTTGAGCAATGAAAATGGTACATGTAAATTCGCCTTCGTAAGAGAAGAAGCTAAACAAGCTAAAGACACTCACTATTTGCTCACATGATTATGACATGACGATAGGGGGCATTACCCACAAAAGCATAACAGACAGACAGATAAACAGACAGGATGACTACTATAACCCTCTCACGATGTGCACTCAGGGTTAATAATGGCAAACATAATTCCTAGCATTGCTAATGCAATTTCACTATAAAAATTGAAACCCAGTACAATACTAGTATTATTTTAACCAGGATGCTCTTTGCTTTTAAAGTAAGCTTTAGCGATTGAGCTTATCAAATATTCTCTGCCCTACTACTATAGTTATAATCATGTTGTCAAAAGTTTGACATCATTAAGTTCAACTTTCATATTGTTTTAAAGTTTGGAGATTAAAATTTTCAACAGATTATTTATAATTAGAAGTGTTTCATAATGTAGGGTAATAGCAGAACTGAAATAATCCTCCAATCAGAAAACAATGATCACATGGAAACAACAGAGAAGACAGACCTAACTGAGGAAGATGTAACAGATGCTATGTATGATTCTCTGAATACTAAAAAACATTTGAAATCAAAGAAAGAAACAAAAGAAGAAAATTATTCAGAAATTGGAAATGTAAGTTAACTAAATTTGATTTGAGTTACATGGATCATACATAGACACAAATAAACCAATTCATTTCTACTCTGTTAGTTTTATATATAATACTGTACCAGTTACCTAGGTAGGGAATAATAAAACTTATATCTCACCAGAGTATGGATTCACTAACTGAAGAGTTAAATATACAATTATAGTCTAATCATATTATGACAAATCCATTTGATGCCTCAATACATGTAATCACAGAATGTTGCATCACATTAAAATATAATTACTGGTATGAAAAATGTTGTCATAGTAACTAGCATTCCCAATACCTGACTGAACACTACCAATTGATTGTGTTTTAGTATGTCTTTTTTTTTTCCTACTAGATGCCAATATATCATGTGCTCGAGAAAGCTCCACCCACAGCCACACAGCAGTCCACAGCAACCAGACAATTTCCTGCTCATGAAGACATTCCAGTCGATGAAGACGCTCCACCTATTCCTGAGTTCAGCCCTGGTGGTGATAATGCTCCTGCACTTGAGAATCCAACTACAACAAACTCTTCTCCAGTCGATGTCATGTATGTTGAGGTAGGAACCAGATCCGCTGCAAAAACATAACATATGCATATGTAGGCTTGTAGTTTGTGGTACGGCCATGTGATTTTTTTTTCAACCCATTAATTTATCAAACTCTGATTTTGTAGCACTTGTGAATTAAATCACTTCTCTACACATTCTGTTATTTGTTATAGCATATCATCTTTCATGTGAACACTGTAATGTGTTTAAAACAATACCTGCAGGCCATTACCTGCCGACTCAATGACAATGGTATAATTATATTTTGTAGCACTTGTGAATTAAATCACTTCTCTACACATTCTGTTATTTGTTATAGCATATCATCTTCTCTCATGTGAACACTGTAATGTGTTTAAAACAATACCTGCAGGCCATTACCTGCCGACTCAATGACAATGGTATAATTATACAAGTCGTACAAACAGAAAAGGGGTCTGTTAGGAGCTAATTTTGCAACTAAATCATCTTAATAGCTAATTAGTAATCAGCCGAGCCGTGACTAAAAGGCAATCTGTTATATTGATTTACTAGTAGGAAAACCTTCCGTGAAATGGGGAAGAGCAAATTAATGCATTGACTATGCATAATCATCTTTATGTATGCCCACCCTAAGTTCCACATTTTCTGAGTATTGTATTCCATACTATAAGACTGATTTTTACAGTTTGTGATGATAGTCAGCATGTTATACATACCCACACACGTATGATAGGCAGCCATACCACATGGTACATGTTTAACTGTGCTTGGATCATGGCATTACCTATATGTGACCGTCTACGGGAAAATCGGGCACAACGCGGCATGCGTAGACGTCGCAAAAAGATCGATTTAGTTCTTAAAATTGTATTAAATAAGCCTAACGAAGGGAACGGTTAGGCGATATATAGCGGGAATGGCTAAAGCTACGGCGATAAAACTTGGAGAGCTTAATATCTGCTTGCCGAGGAGTCTGTAAGTGCAAAAAAAAAATTTTTCGTCGGGGCCGTGTTGTGCCCGATTTTCCTGTAGACGGTCACATATATTCACTGATGATTTTCCCAAATTTGGCTATTTTGAAACAGAAATGGTTAGTCCCATAAATGTATATATACTGGAATTAACAGTTTTGTCCCAAGGACTTCATGGTACACAAACTCTGTACAGTATTATGAATAGTAAGAGATGTTTACTGAGTATTCACAACTGTTATGGCTGGTGGTCATATGCTTTATATAGGGTGACAACTTGTGTCATTCTTGTCATGTTAATATTACCAAATGTGGGTATTGGAAGTTCCATATGTGATGACCTTACATGGATTTCATGTGCAACAAATGTATTGCTCGCTGCAACTAGATTTTTATTTCTTCCCACCTCCTTCCCCTTCCCCTCCCCCCCCATCACCACCCCCAAACACCACATCACACGTAAACACACACACATACATACCAACTGTGACAACTGCATGGAGATATCAGCTTTTGGTAATGATGGAAGTTGTCATGTGGAAAACCTCATGTTGATACTGAAATACTGCTGCTTCATTTCTTAATTAATTAAATCTGCAGTCCATGTATGATGTGGTATGTTTACTTTCTGTGGCGGAGGGAAGAGGAAACACTTTTCATTTAATTATCAGATTTTACGTTCACCAAATGAAATGTTTGCAACAACATACAGACTATACTTACTGGGAATAATATAACTTCTAAATCAACCAAAGACCCTAATATAATAGTGTTCTGGATATTTTTTATATTTATTATAATATAACCACATTTCTTCGTATTGTCAAAATGCTGAGGAAGCTTCAAAGTTCCCTAAAGGTAGCTTTGGAATTGAATAACTGACAACAGTATTGTGTGTGTGTGTGTAAGTGCATGAGTAAGCAAGTTATGAAAGCCTATACAAGGAAATGTTGAGTCTTTCTGTTGAGTTGTTATGGTAATGTCAACGCATTTGCTATGGAATAGGTTTCATCCTATAAATTAGTACCAAAATAATACAGCCCCAAAAGTGCAACCCTCAGCACTTCTATACACTAGCTAGATATTACAAATCATTTCTCAGACAGAAAGAATAATAATTTGGCTGTTCCTAATCAGCTATCAATATCTCAATCATTGAGAATGGTAAATATAAATTGTTCATTCATAAGAGAAGCAGCTAAACATGAGAGACACTCACCCGTCTATAATTTCAGTGCAAAAGTTCAATTGCACGATGGGGGGGGAGGGGGGGGGATTGTCCACAAAGCTAGTATAGTGCGCAAAGCTGACAGGTTCTCGTTATCTCAACGATGCACGAAATTCATAATAGTAGCACATAAAATATCTTAAATCTTCTGAGTAAGCTCATACCTAATTCAGTGGTTAATGGTCTGTAACCTCCTATCAAAGCGTGACAGATAGACAGGACAACTATATAACACTCACACACATGCGTGCTGAGGGGGTACGTCAGAATCCACACATCACAACACATACTGTAAACAGCATAGTGATGTTAGTTTCACACTGCAGCTCTGTCAAGTAAACGGAATCTTGTGTGTGTGAAAAGTTTTTGTGTGCATTTTTTATTTATTCTACCAATAATGCCTCACATGGTATTGGATCCATTAGCAAAATACATAGTAAAGTGGCACGACCAGGTTTATGCAAGGCGGCTCTAGGAATGCGTTTGTTGTCACCCACCATGTAAGTAGTGTGGTAATAGCCTGGCTATTAAAGTGAACTTTAGCACATTAATGAAAGTAGCATCACATGCACTTCATTTCTAGCCATAAAAAGATATTATTACCCCTCAAGATATCTTTAGTAAACAATACCTTAATGGACTATAAACATGTTTTATGTTGTAAACAACATCTAATACTTCAAGCCAGCCTTAAGATCAGCATTAACTAATCTATACTTACAGCTAATAAAACAGGTTGACTCACTTTCATATCTCAGGGACTGCACATGTGTGGCAATACCTTAGAACACCTATAATAACAATGTTTGTATGTAACCTTATGTGAAGGAATTGGAAAGGAGATCGAACCCAAAATATTGATATGCAAGCCAGTATTTTTAAAAGGAGTGGGATGAAGAGGAGAGTGTAGGTGCACTCCCTGCTGTGACAGAAGAATTATATAAGGAAGTGTTTGGCAGATCATTGTAAATTTCTTATTCAGTGGTAGCTTATGCAATTAGCATTGAGTTGGTTTGGACATGCTGCAATCATGGTTGAGTTGCTGATGCAAGGATTAGTGGTCACTAACACTGTAAACTTGGTTTACCAAAAACCAGCTGATGTGGTATTTACCTGGACCTACACATGGTCCCCCCACCAATCACTTAAGACACAGTGATTGGTTGAGTAATAATAATAATATGTAGCTGTATGAGCATCTCTTTTTCAGTTCGATATTGAAATCATTTGTACCATGTGGTGGGTTCACACGTCCAATTACAACACTGCTCAATTTGGGATGAATACTTGTATCCCCACCTCCTTTTGTGTCCTCAAAGCCTGTGTATATGGAAAACAACTCCCAAGATTGTCATTGTCAATTCAAACAAATTCTCTTTCAGGAAGTATTAGTTCAAAACTTGTGATGTTGAATTAGTTTAGAATTGTAGTGCTACATTCGTAGTAGAAATTAGTGGATGTATGTGGTTTCAACCATATACAACTTTCAGGGAAGCTTTTACATTTTTCTAAAACGCCATTACTACGCGTATCTCCAAAATTTACTATAAAGATATAGAAAGAGAAACATTGTAGTGTTTACACAAACACTGGTAGACAAACAAGTATGACCAGTAAATTAGCATAATATTGACGTACATAACCCTCAGACTAATGAATATAACAGTCTTTGAAGCTACATGGCTGTGCTAGCTTTGAAACATTTTAAACATACACAAGAATTCATTAGGACAAATTCTGGGTTTATTTTCCAATATGGTTAGTTTTGGGTATACCCAATGGTTATGGGAACTCACATGTTTAAAGAATTAATGTTGTGTATTGATTATGAGTTTATAATTATATGGAGCTACGTATAAAGTATAGTTCCATCCAACACTCAACTCTCACTTTATGTTTATTTATGCTGTGTGCATTTGCACATTATCAGTCCTGGAATTGCTTCAATTACAATTCTGAAAGACTTGATCGACACACTCATTACTTAACCTAAAGTCATTTTCATTGTTAGTAGTACATATTTGGTTGTGACTTACAAGTCAAATGGTTAAATACACCCGTCACGTTCTCTTGTGTAGTTTACAGTCCAGAGTTCTATGTGTGTATATGTGTTTGTATGTGTTGGTCACACCTAGTCTACATCACCACCACTGTCACTATAAAATCTTATCAGCTCTCTCCCTCCCTTTCTCCTTGATGGGACTCTGGGGGCTGGAGCCCACCCCCCATAATTATGTGGTACTATTTAAAATGTGATATCTCATTAGCACCCCCAGCAAATCTATGAGAAATAGCCTGTACCCAGTGTGTTCCTAGCTCTAATCATGCTGGCATGGCTCAGTGCCGTTAGTGCGCAGGCATCCTGGCTCTGCCAGGTGCGCATGACCCTCTATTATAGCGGCAACAAGAGAATTTGCACTTGTGTATGTGTGTTTGCATGCATGTTTGGTCCACAATAGAAACTATACTTCCCTCCTGTTTCCTACATTCCAGAGACATAGCCCCACTGGGTCTGACTTGTTAAGGGTGCTCACACATAGCAACGCGCACTTTTTTTCCGTGAATTTAACCACAGAAACGTGGCATCCTGTTTGTGGAAGTACCTCACGAATTGATAACGTGTGGGGAGAGTCCGGATCAGGATATTCTCTTACTATTCCTGCAGCTTGGAAACCATGCTACACCACTGTGGTTTGCTGTAATAACTCTGCTGGTTTACTGTTACTCACTGTGTGGTTGCTGTCTCTGGAGACTGTTGTGTGGTTGCTGTTGCTCAACCATGCCCAAGAGAATATCTGCCAAAAAGAAGCTGCAACTGCCTGAAGCCACCAAAAGGAGGAAACTGCTTTATACTTCAAGCACAGGTATAATCAACAACTGTTGTTACGTTTTATCTCGAAATCAGTGAAATGACAACTAGTACAGCTAGTTTGTAGTTCAGTCTCATAGAAGATGTATACAGTAGAGTGACTGCAGAGATCCCCAAGGCTCCCAGAGAACAGCTCATGGAAAACGATCTCTGAATGGTAGACATATGACATTCCCAGCAGTCCGGATGACCAGATCCTTTGGTAAATTAGACTCCATCACAAGCGAAGGCCAACTTGGATTATTACCTACATATAATAATAATAATAACAGCGGTAGTAGTAGTAATACTAATATTAATAATTAATAATAATTAACAACAACAGCAATGTATAACTAGGAAAAAAAAAATCCTGACTGATGAGGATAAAAATAATGAAATTAGAGTAGTAATACTATAGCCGAGTCATTAAAAAAAAAAAAATGTGTGGCATTCAATTGAAATACAACAGCAGTGACAGGCTGACAGACAGAATTATTGACAGACTGACAAACTTATTGAGTGACTGACTGACAGATTGACTGACTGACTGATGACAGATTGACTGACAACACATTGACTGAATAACAGATTGACTGACGACAGATTGACTGACTGACTGACAGATTGACTGACGAACAGATTAACTGACGACAGATTGACTGACGACAGATTGACTGACGACAGATTGACTGACGACAGATTGACTGACTGACTGACAGATTGACTGACTAACAGATTGACTGACGACAAATTGACTGACAACAGATTGACTGATGACAGATTGACTGACTAAAATATTGACTGACGACAGATTGACTGACGACAGATTGACTGACGACAGATTGACTGACGACAGATTGACTGACTGACTGACAGATTGACTGACTAACAGATTGACTGACGACAAATTGACTGACAACAGATTGACTGATGACAGATTGACTGACTAAAATATTGACTGACGACAGATTGACTGATGACAGATTGACTGACTAACAGATTGACTGACGACAGATTGACTGATGACACATTGACTGACTAACAGATTGACTGACGACAGATTGACAGACGACAGATTGACTGACTGATAGATTGACTGACTAACAGATTGACAGACTAACAGATTAACTGACGACAGATTGACTGACGACAGATTGACTGACGACATATTGACTGACTGATAGATTGACTGACTAACAGATTGACAGACTAACAGATTAACTGACGACAGATTGACTGACGACTGATTGACTGACTGACTAACAGATTGACTGACTACAGATTAATTGACGACAGATTGACTGACGACCTCTAGTCACTGGTCATATGAGAACCTCATTACTACCTCTAGTCACTAGTCACATGAGAACCTCATCACTATCTCTAGTCACTGGTCATATGAGAACCCCATCACTACCTCTAGTCAATGGTCACACGAGAACCCCATCACTACCTCTAGTCACTGGTCATATGAGAACCTCATTACTACCTCTAGTCACTGGTGACATGAGAGCCTCATCACTACCTCTAGTCACTAGTCACATGAGAACCTCATCACTACCTCTAGTCACTGGTCATATGAGAACCTCATCACTACCTCTAGTCACTGGTCACATGAGATCCTCATCACTACCTGTAGTCACTGGTCATATAAGAACCCCATCACTACCTCTAGTCACTGGTCACACAAGAACCTCATCACTACCTCTAGTCACTGGTCACATGAGAACCTCATCACTACCTCTAGTCACTGGTCACATGAGATCCTCATCACTACCTCTAGTCACTGGTCATATGAGAACCTCATCACTACCTCTAGTCACTGGTCATATAAGAACCCCATCACTACCTCTAGTCACTGGTCACACAAGAACCTCATCACTACATCCAGTCACTGGTCATATGAGAACCTCATTACTATCTCTAGTCACTGGTCACATAAGAACCTCATCACTACCTCTAGTCACTGGTCACACGAGAACCGCATCACTGCCTCTAGTCACTAGTCACATGAGAACCTCATCACTACCTCTAGTCACTGGTCACACGAGTACCTCATCACTACCTCTAGTCACTGGTCACATGAGAACCTCATCACTACCTCTAGTCACTGGTCACATGAGAACTTCATCACTACCTCTAGTCACTGGTCACACGAGAACCTCATCACTATCTCTAGTCACTGATCACATGAGAACCCCATCACTACCTCTAGTCACTGGTCATACGAGAACCCCATCACTATCTCTAGTCACTGGTCACATGAGAACCCCATCACTTCCTCTAGTCACTGGTCATATGAGAACCTCATCACTATCTCTAGTCACTGGTCATATGAGAACCCCATCACTTCCTCTAGTCACTGGTCATATGAGAACCTCATCACTACCTCTAGTCACTGGTCATATGAGAACCTCATCACTACCTCTAGTCACTGGTCACATAAGAACCTCATCACTACCTCTAGTCACTAGTCACATGAGAACCTCATCACTACCTCTAGTCACTGGTCATATGAGAACTTCATCACTACCTCTAGTTACTGGTCATATGAGAACCTCATTACTACCTCTAGTCAATGGTCACACGAGAACCTCATCACTACCTCTAGTCACTGGTCATATGAGAACCTCATCACTACCTCTAGTCACAGGTCATATGAGAACCTCATCACTACCTCTAGTCACTGGTCATATGAGAACCTCATCACTACCTCTAGTCAATGGTCACACGAGAACCTCATCACTACCTCTAGTCACTGGTCATATGAGAACCTC
>WLWD01003517.1_pt1 | contig 14153 bp, 10 predicted proteins | sample 6712731 | NCBI WGS metagenome assembly WLWD01 (sample SAMN12718690, study PRJNA576275) | sponge metagenome | isolation source: marine sponge | host: Mycale hentscheli | place: New Zealand: South Island, Marlborough, Capsize Point | collected 2014-11-01
AGCCCTGGACCGCTCTATAACAGATTACTGGAGGACAGCTTATGTTCGCTGCCACCAGAGTGCCACACTAACTCTCGCTGCGCACAGCTTAGCTTGCAAAGAAGGTTGGATTAGGTTAGTTTAATGCAAAGCTTACAATGTGGACACTAAATTAAAAGAGTGGACATGAGCTACTTATATGAACACTGGCGCAGGGCCCCTCAGGCCTTACGGCACATGACAATGACCATTCACTACACAATGACTATTCACTAACTACATGACTTGCACAAACAGGCTATTACGAGTTCTACAACTTTTACTACTCTCATGACCACAATTACACGTAAACAACTATAGTTCAGTTCTCTGGCTTCAGTCTTGCTACTGCTTGCTTCTCATGTGGGAGTGGCTCCCGTCCTACTCCCACATCTCCCCCCTTCTGGAAAAGATGTTCGTTCTCTCCAGCTTCAACGTCTTCATGACATCTGCTCAAGGCGTCCGCCACGACATTCTCTGATCCCTTCCTGTAAGTGATAAAAAAAGAAAACTCCGACAACTTGAGAGCCCAACCTTGGACCCTCCTATTACATTGCTTTCCAGCAACTAACGACTCCAGACCTCTATGGTCTGTCACAATCTCAAAATGCTTCCCGTATAGGAAGTAGGCGAAATGATTCACTGCCTCCACCACTGCTAGGCATTCCAGCTCCTGAGCACTGTAACGCTGCTGAGCCCCCTTCAGCTGATGCGAGAAGAAGGCCACAGGTCTCCATTCGTCTCCACGTCTCACCGACAGAACAGCCCCGATACCCGAACTACAAGCATCACACTCTAACATAAACGAATCCTCTTTCTGAGGAACACATAGGACTATGGAATTACAAAGACATAAACACAGCTCACGAAAAGCCTCAATCATCAGGCTAGTCCACACCAGCCTCCCACAAGCCGATCCAGACGTATGAGGCGTCAAGACGGCCGTCCAACGATGCATTCTCCTCACGAACCGTCGATAGAAACCCACAAGGCCGAGGAAGCTTCTCAACTGTTTTCTGTTCCTTGGCATTGGATGTTCCGCAATCGCCCTCACTCTGTCTCCAGGGACAGAAACCACACCATCACCGATGAGGTGACCCAAAAACTCTAACTTCCTCTTCCCAAACGCACATTTCTTCTTCTTCACTGTCAATCCTGCTAACTTCAATACCTCAAACACTTCCTCCAAATGCTTCAAATGCACTTCCCAACACTCAGACACCACTAAAACATCGTCAATGTATACCCGTGCATAATCCGAACATGGCACCAACACTTGGTCCATTAACCTCTGGAATACTGAGGGAGCGTTTGTAAGTCCAAAAGGCATCCGCCTAAACTGAAACTTCCCAAACGGGCAAACAAATGCTATCTTCTCCCTATCCTCCTTTCTTACAACTACCTGATGAAATCCTTTCTCTAAATCCAACTTTGACAACACCCGTTCAACTCCTACTCTCTCAATCATTTCATCAAACCCTGGTATATAGTATGGTTCTCGTACTGTTACCCCATTCACCTTCCTAAAATCAACGCACAATCTAATCCCTCCATCCTTCTTTTTAACTGGTACCAACGGAGAAGCCCAAGGGCTACTGCTCCGTTCGATGATACCGCTTTCTTCCAATACATCTAACTCCTTCTTCACTGCATCTCTTACTCCTAGTGGCACCGAGTAAGGCGTCTCCACTCTGTTCACTTCTAATCTCTCCTTGAACTCTTTCAAGCAATTCACATGCACAACTCGCATATGCTTCTCCGACTCCAACGCACTAATCCTGTAGTTCACTTTCCCCACTCTCTCTTTCACTTTGTAGGGTCCCTCCCAGGAATCTGCAAGTTTACTATACATCCCCGGTACCCTGTACAACACTAACTGTCCCGCTTTGAACTCTCTTAGCTTACAACCTCTGTTCATGTAACTTAACCTACTCTGCTTACCCTTCACCATCTTAACTGCTGCACACTCTCGCATTCTCTCCAATCTCTCAGCCATACTTCTAACCCACTCACATACATTCAGCTTCTGACTCTCTACCTCATAGAGCCCATGGTATAAGGCATCTAGAGGGGTTCTAACTCTATACCCATACACCAAATCGAACGGACTAAATCCGCTGTCTGCATGGGGCATCTGCCTCAATACATACAACACAAAGTTTACCTGACCTACCCAATCTACTCCATCATTCACACACTTGCCTAAAATCCCTTTAAACGTACCATGCATTCGTTCCACTGACCCATTTGTCTCCGGATGATATGGAGACGTTCTAAGCTTCTCAATCCCTAACAAATTGCACAATTCCCTCACTAACTTCCCACAAAACTGACTCCCCTGGTCAGAAAGCATTCTTTCAGGCACAGATGTTCTCGAAAATATTCCCCACAAACCCTCAGCTACAGCCTTAGCTGTGATACTGCGCAAAGGCACTGCCTCTGGCCATCTAGTAGCAAGGCAAACGTAAGTCAACAGAAACCTACAACCACCCTTTCCCTTTGGCAGAGGTCCCACCAAGTCGACAGCTATCGACTCAAAGGGTTCTGTCAAGACTGGTCTCTCTACAGTAGGCGCTCGCCTAGGCTTGTGCTTACTACGAACTTGACAAAGTTTGCACGAGTTACAATGCTCTAAAATGTCCTTCACCATCCCAGGCCAAGTAAAGTACCTGCCTACCATCTGTGCTACTTTCTCGCTTCCTAGATGTCCCCCCTTCTCGTGTCCTAAGACTAAGATCTTCTTCCTAAACTCCTTCGGAATGACCAACACATCCCTATACTGCTCCCATTCTACATACTGACCTCTCACTAACACTCCTTTCTTTCATTCAAATCCTCTCTCTTTCTTCTCACCTAGTTCTCTCCACAGCTTCAGACCTTCGTCTTCAGCAAGTGCTCTCACAAACTCTTCCCGATCTTTCCCTGAGCCTACGTAACCTATCTCTCCTGCTAAAGCTCTAACTCTTTTCTCTGCTTCGTCACAAGTATTCTCCTTATCCCATGCCACTGGCATTCCCTCATCTACAGACTCACTCTCTGACTCTGCATTCTCATCTGTCCTCAACCCACTTGAGGACTCACCGTTTGCCTGGAGTTGCTCAGTCATCTCCGTAGGTCCGACTTCTTCCACCCCATGGCTCTCACCCACCTTACTACTGACTTCAGGCCTAATTAAGGGATCGAGCTGGCTACTAGGATCACTCTCCTCTATCGTGCACCACAAATCCTGCACACTACAATCCACATCACACACTTCTAGCTCGGCTAACTCCTTAGCTCTGCTACGGGTAACTACATTTACACTCTTCCCTTTCTCCTTCTTTCCTCCCCCTTTGTATTCAGTGATCGCTCTCCTAAAGGCTTCCCCCTCAGTGTTGCTCAGCACATCATACGGCACAATACATGTAACATCTTCCCCTTCTCTCTCTTCAATGACACACAACTTAGAAAACTTCAACCCTCCAATCTCAAAACTAACCAAAGTGCTCTCATGCACACTGGTGTTACCATGCACATCTGCAATGTGAACATGTCCACAAAGCACACAGTCCTTAGTCACCATGGACCTCGGAACTATACCTATCTCAGCTCCCGAATCTATTAAGACTCCACACTCGACTCCATTCACAACTCCCTTAGCCATGTTTCCCTTCTTAGCCCCCACGACTACTCTCGAAACTCTCCCTCTCTTTCTTGACACTAGTCCCTACCTTCTTACTGGGACAGTCAGGACTACGGTGGCCTTGCTTACCACACGTAAAACAAGTTGCTGGCCTACTCACACCATTCAGCCCCCCCAACTTCTTTCTACAATCTGGAGCTTTATGCCCCTTCTCACCACAACTGAAACAAACTGGTACTAAGCTAACCCTCTCGGCACCAGGACCCACTTGACTTCTCAAGCCACTCTCTCTGAAATTTCTCACACTACTCTCTGTGCTACTCCCGAGCACCTTATAAATGTTTCCCTTCATACGCCCAGACATCCAAGTCTCCCAGGCATCTCTAATATCTTCTAACTTAGACAGCTTCTTCCCTTCTAAGAACACTTTACCCCCTGGTGGAATTACACGTCGAGTTAGTGCAGCCGCCAAAGCCGCTACACAGTCATCCCTCGAGCTACATCCCTGCAATACCCCACTGCATATTCTCTCCACCACTTCCATGATCTCAGAAGCACCCTTTGCCTTGAGAGACTCCCCAGTCAGCTCGAAGAGCTGATGGCCGTAGGTGAGGCTAGTCTCTCCTATAGCCCTGAGAAGCACTCCCTTGACATCTGCATAACTACCACCCTCATCTCTCACACCTGCAATTCTATTGCACAAACGTTCCGGTAACCTAGGAAATAGTTTTTCGGCCCACTGACTTTCCCCAATCTTACACTCTGACATAATTCTCTCGAACTTACTCAAATATCCTAACATCTCTGTACCCTCCTTGTATGAACCCAAAATCTTAAGTTTCTCTGCCTGTAATTCTCTCTTGTCTCTCTGCTCGGCTTCCTCTGCAAGCCTTCTAACCCTATTATCCTCGTCTCTCTCTCGCCTCCTAGCCTCATCCTCTCTTCTCCTTTCCCCTTCACTCTTCTTTAGCCTACCCATTATTTCCAACATCTCTAACCGCCTAGCTTTATCTGCCTCTGCTCTGCTAGCCCGGTCCCTCTCTTCTTTCTCAGCCATGTATCTAAGCAATTTGTCTACCTCCGAACTCATGCTTGCTGTCGTCTCTTCCTCTGGTTCTGATTCTACTGATCTCTCCTCTGATCTATCCTCAACTCCTTCCTCACCCCTTTCTGCCTCGTCCTTTCTACCTGCTACCTCAGTGCTCACCTCCAAGCCCTCCTCCTCACTATAGTGCGGCTCTCCCCCGGGCCTGCTAGGGTAAGGGGAACGTGAAGGCACCCTTGCCGGAATGTATGAAGGCCTGTAAGTTCCCTCTTCGGCCGTTTGGGGTGCCCGCCGAACCGTCCGCCTCTTGCCACCAGCCGCCTGGTCGGTCATGGAAGGGAGAGTGTCCTCGCCTTCCGAAAGAGACCTGCACAGAAATAAACGAAGTGATCACACTGGGCAAAATACCCAATTAGAAATAAAATTCCACAAAGAGAGTTTACAATCCGAAAATCCACGAACAAGAAAAATCGTTCCCAATCCCAACACAACACAACCAACAAAAATAGAGTGGACACCAGTCTCTCAGGCACCGTAGCAACCGTCGATGGACCAAGCGTCCTGGATACCCTGCACCTTCGCCTCAGCTCTAGCACTGTGGCTCCTCGTCTTAGGGCTTTTGCCGTAGCTCAGCTCCTGGAACTCCTTCGCCGTAGGTGGAAGCTCCGCTTAGCGCGTGTAAATTTGCGACTCGAGACCCTCGGATCTCTCGTCTGGTCTGACTCTCGGAACGTCTCCCAAGAACCGTCTGATTTGAGAATTTCTCCTATTGGAGTTCTTCGCCACGAGTGGAGTGGTCCCGTAGACAAGTTCTTCTCCACAGGATCCCACCGCTGCCACCAATTTTCTGTGGGGGTCCAGCCCCGAAGCCCTGGACCGCTCTATAACAGATTACTGGAGGACAGCTTATGTTCGCTGCCACCAGAGTGCCACACTAACTCTCGCTGCGCACAGCTTAGCTTGCAAAGAAGGTTGGATTAGGTTAGTTTAATGCAAAGCTTACAATGTGGACACTAAATTAAAAGAGTGGACATGAGCTACTTATATGAACACTGGCGCAGGGCCCCTCAGGCCTTACGGCACATGACAATGACCATTCACTACACAATGACTATTCACTAACTACATGACTTGCACAAACAGGCTATTACGAGTTCTACAACTTTTACTACTCTCATGACCACAATTACACGTAAACAACTATAGTTCAGTTCTCTGGCTTCAGTCTTGCTACTGCTTGCTTCTCATGTGGGAGTGGCTCCCGTCCTACTCCCACACGTGTAGCTGATATAAGGCTTCAATCCAACACTAGACTAAAGATCTGTAGTTCCTGAAAAGTATGCAACACTGGACACTTCCTGTTGCACTTTCATTCTCTCAGAAGCGTACAAGCTAGGGATGGCAGTACCTGAAAAATACTTCCTGCTTGGAAGTGAATATCTGGCATCAAAAGTTTTAAGCATCTGACGAAAACCAGCTTCTCCACTGAATACATAGGTAGGCCATCCTTAGCTAGACAATAAGTAACTGAATCAGTCAACTCCTTCCACTTCTTACCTCCTCTTTCATAAGACTTAGCTGTTTCCACTATTGTAGAAAGTGTTGGCTGATCTGCTGCTGGCTTGACTGGTTCTGCACGTTGCTTCCCTTTTCTCATAGCTGCAGTAACTTCAGCATGCTGCTTATGGTGGTGGATTCTAAGGTGAGTTAAAAGATTGGAAGTATTTCCATGCTTAGCTGCAACAACTTTTCTGCATAAACGGCAGATTCCTGTACCATCATCGATAGCTTCACCGCTGCCCCCTTTCTTCACTCCAAAATACTGCCAAATGAGGCTTTTAGTGCCGGGCTTGCTCATGAGGTCGGCCATAGTTCAACAAAATAGCAGAGCGATGAAAAGCAGCTGCAGCGTGTGTGGTGCACGCGCGTTTACGGGGGATTTTTACCGGGTAAATAATCGCGCGTTAAGGGATTTTTCAATAGGTAAAGGATCGCGTGTATAGACGGTATTTTCTAGTCAAAATATATACCGTACGGTTTCGCTCGCGTTACGTGGTATTAATTAAATACCGGTATACCGCCCAGCTTTATTTCACAGTGGTGAAGAAATAGAAATACGCACTCCCTCCTCCCCTCCCCCACCCACTTTAGTCAGTTCTAAATTATGAATGGTGCGTGCATGTGTGCATGTGTAACAACTAAGCACACACGTAATTTTCACAACGGCAAGGAGTAAATTAGTGAGTGTGCTGTATGTATTAGTTGTTACTGAATGTACATACATGTATGTAAGGGAAAGAAATGTAGGCAACTGAACGATCAGCAGAGCGAGTTATGGCATAGTATTCTTGAGTGATGATTCAGAGGTTCTATGTGCATGTAATAAATGGGTGTAGTCTACGATATGAGGCCCTGCCCAAGCAACATATTCTTAATGAAACCCAATGATATTACAATCATAATAATACCTGACAGGATGCTTTGTGTCCATAGGAATGAAAAATTGGAAGGCACAGGTGGATATTATTTAGAATATCACTTCTACCAAGACACTACACACACACATGCACGCGTGCACACATGCACATACATTATTAAGCTTACTGCCAAAATTAGAACTTATTTCTTACTTGGAGATGGCGAGACAGCATGCATGCAATGTCATACATTACAAAAACTTGTAAATTTTGTTTTGATTGAGTCTTTTCAAGGATTCTTTGCAATATCTAGACACCATATGCCAATCTAAGTATATTATACAGTACGTATATATAAAAATAAATAAATAAATAAAATAAATAAATAAAATAGGTACTGTAAGACTAATGCACCATACCTTTCACCATGCTTTAAATTAATAAATTCCCCTGGAAATTCATGGCGGCAACAGTAGCCAAAAACAGCAGTCTCATCGAGTGCCCTGTATCTATTTGAACTTCGCAAAGGATTTCCAGCAAGAAAGTTGTTACAACCCTGTAAAACACACAATAATGAACCCAATTTATTTATACGTACTATATGATTCTAACATCGTATGTAGTCTTCTTTGGAGCACTGTCGCAAGCAAAACTATCAACTTTTGTTTGATCCTGGAAAAACAAGTTCTCATGTAGTGGTTGTCGATGGCTGATTCCGGCTGACTTTTTCCGAGGCAAACCCAACAAGCCATCCATGCTGAACACAATTGTACCTTCAGACTATTAGCCATTTAAAATTACTAAATAAACAGCAAAATTACAATAGGTACCTTTGGACAGGCTGGACAATCATTCCCTGAATCGAGGCCTTCACAAATGAAGTCCAAATGCCTCAATTTATGTTTGAGAAATCTGGGGAGGGGGAGGGGGAGGGGGAGGGGGAGGAGGGGGGAAGCAGCATCAATAATTTATTACTAGTCATGTGATTCAGTAAAAATGGCGAGTGAGCCACTGAGTATAAGTAATTCAAACAAGGCAGAATCTGATAGAAGATGATTTTTGCCTTCAAAAAATCTGTATACAACAATAAGGCTACATTCATTTGGGTTGTTTCAGTGGCGTAGGATAGGGGGCATAATCTACAAATGTGATTTCTCACATGAACACCCGTAAATCACAAAGAAGGAATCGTTCAGTCTATTTAATGACATACACACCCACACATATATAAATAAACAAACAAATATCACTGATTCTCAACTTGTAACTGCCCTATAATGTCTAGCTTGCTTTGCTTGCCACCAATAACAATACATACAATTATACATACATACTATACCGTACCTGTATTCTTCAAATGCATTAATGAGAGTAGAGTAGATATTCCTTCCCTAGAAAAGTAAACAAACACACTTGATGAACTCAATTATTCCCATATTCAGTCATTGTACCTTCATGCTGTGAAATGGACGTCTAAACTTCCAAGTTTTACAAAAATCTTGAAGGGATACTTGAGCTTCTAACAACAATGCCTCGGCCCAATCAAGAAGAGCAAAAGTGAAACCAAACCTTGGAGTAGTTGGGCTAGCTGGCCAAATATCAGCTCTGATCATTGTCACAGCTACAGGTTCACAGTTGCAAATGTTGAACAGCAAACTATGCTCCAAACCTGCACAGTAAATAAAGTAATAATATTTATGCCTTATGTATAATAAAACTTACCATAATCATCTATGACTTTGATTGAAATGGCGTGCTTCGTACTGCATTCATGCGGTGGGAGAACATCTACAATATACCTCTTCTTCTCTTTGAAATGGTTCAAAGTGATCGGTCTGAATGTTAGAAGACAACATTTATAAGTCTTAGTCTTATGTAGAAGTTTAATGAAGTCAAAAAATTACAAAAAAATTACAAAAAAATCTCTAGGACTTTTGATCCACTTGGTGCAGACTCTGGTACCTCATGAGAGTTGCAAGTATCTTTGAAAAATACTGAATTGGTAGTCTGTAATGTTAATTTTTGACTATTTCAGTTATCTTGATTCAAAATAAACACAAGTGAAGTATAATTATTTTATATAAAGTGGCTTCCATTACCAAAGTGATGTCACACACTAGATGCTAGAACAGTGCAGTTTGACCAAAATTGACTTTGAAAATTCAGAAAAAAGTATTTTTATTCGTAATAATTATTTCAGCCGAGAATGACTGAATCATTTTAATTCACTATAATATATATAGAAGTTAGAAAAGTTCATTTACTGAAACTTCATTCCACACGTTTAATTCCAACAATCTTTAACTTATTAACACCAAGTACAACAATACTAATATTTGGTGAGGATTATTTAGAATTCCTAGTGTACCCCTATGTATACCTGGCATAAGGCATGAGTGTAAGGAGAGCAAAAGAATAAAATGAATGGACCATTTTCATGCTAGACCAAGAAGATAAATCCTAGTAAAACTCTGATGTGTCTAATTACCATAATTACAAGCTGGTTATTAATTTATTAATATACATGATCTATTTCCTCCAAAACATGAAGAATAGAAGGGGAAAGAGACAGGAACAAGGCAATTTCCTATACTGCCTAATTTAACACACAAGTTATCTTAAGTATGCAAAAATTTTCCCTTCCTATAAATTTGCTAGAGCCAGGCATTTGTAATCCAAATGATGCTTAACTTTAATAGGCTATGCAAACTAGACTGTTGATTTTCAAACTTTCACCAAAAAATGAATATGGGTGGGCTGTTATTAATTCATTGTGCTTCCTGCAAAGAAATGGCTGAAGGTAAATCCCGTTTCCACCTGACAGTCCAAGGACTCAAACTAATGAACTTGGCACACTATCACACAAGTCTTCTATTGTAATTACTCAGTCACTGAGTTATACAAAAGTTTGGAAAATAAATTAATGAAAATATATTCTGAGATGTTAACTTGAAGCGGGTGATGATGAGAAACTAATATCAAAGTTTGCGTGGCCTTATAGTACACAACTGCTGAATTTGAAGTATATCTTTAAGTTTTTTTAATTGTTTACTTGAATTATACTTATGTAGATATTCAAATTTGCCAGTTTTCATTTTCATTCTAAATACAATTCCTTTCCCACCCTTCTCAACTTTTCTATGTGAAACCCTCAGTTGCATGTAAATTAGTACATTCATACCTTCCAAATTTCTGCTACATGAAAAATGTTAACTTTCCTGTGTAAATTAAAAAAACACTCCTCACAGAAATAACTCTTGGGTCCACATCGTTTGCACCAAATGGAAGCAGGATCTGGGCAATTGAGACAAGTTTGTAGCTGTGGAAGGACTGCTCTTTCAACTATTGCTTTTTCAATTGACCCCCTGATAGTTGCCGACCCAGCAGTTGATGCTTTAGACTCAAGTAGATAACATGTTGGCTCAGAAGAAGTAGATGGCAATATGTTCTCTCCAGTAGTAGAAATATCTGGGAAATCTTTTTCAACACTTTCGTTTGGGACCCCGACGGAGTCGTAGTCTACAGTACGCTCTAAATACACCTACTTTACGTGTGACACACCCACAAAAATTGGAACTTTTTGAGCCGAAACCGACACGAAAGTTCCTTAGATTTTAGCAGTGGGCTGCTCAAAAAGTTCCTGAACCGCTGGGTGCCCGTGTAGCCAGACCCTAGTCTCCCAAGCCAGACCCTTTACCAGACCCTACTGCTAGTCTCGGAGCCTATGCGCAGAAGTTAGGTAAAGGGTCTACATCTTTACTATAACTTAATGACCTAATTGTTACGTTATGTTGAGCATGCGCGCTACATAACGTGAGTAAATAGTTATCATTTCATTTGCTCCATCATCACATCGGCTTCCCCTCCGTGCGTAACAAAAATGTAAGAACGACTCAGGTGAGGGAGTGCCATTAAAGGCTACATGGTCTTCACTTGTTTGATTGGGAATATTTCTTTCTTGGAAGGGCATGGATTAGTATACAAGTTCACTTTGGTTGGTGTGCACATAATTTCTATTAGTTGTATGCCCTCAGTTATTTTACCTTAGTTTTTTTTTTGTTGTTGTTGGTTAGCTGTCACAATGATATAGCTATTAACAACTGATATAAGATTTAAAATACATAAATTCTTAATGTAAATAGCATGGAAAGAAATTGCAAGAGAAAGTTCTCAGAGAATGAGGAAAATGGAGACAGTCAACTTCCTAGTGTCAAGTATAAGAAGTTGGATCCATACGCAGGTACATCTTCTGGTGTTGCTAGCATGCAGTCACAGTCTCCTCCAGTCCAGTTGAACGAGGAATCCAAAAATGTAAGTCAGAAGAGTCTAGTGCCTAGATATGAAGAGTTTCATCAATATAAAACGAAGTTTTCTCCATATATAGTACAGCATGTAAATTCTAGACATCCAAGGTAATGGGACAGCACAACGGGTACAGGGTCATCAATTTGGACAGTTTTAACATATCAACATCTGAATAGGTACGGGGTCGGCATCATGGGAGTCTTGTTAGTTTTAGCTCGAGGAGAACTTAGTATAAGCTGCAGCTTTTATTAATACCACAAACTCTCTTGATTTAGCAGCACACTGAAATGCTCAGGTATTTGGCTGCATATGCGCTCATGCTTGCAACTCTCACCACCGCATAATACTAAACCAATAGTCTTGTGATATTCTCCAGTATTAAGTGAATAGCTAATATATGTGTAATAGACTACATGTGACATTTGTAACTGCATATAATAGTAATCTCGTTAACCAGCTGTTCTAGGAGAATGTCTGATAACTTTTGCCTGGTTTCTGTGCTGGAATGCAGTTAATTTTTTTTTGTGACATCATAGACCTGCACGATGTCTACTGAGCACATAATCACGAAATAAAATGCAGCAAGTGTAGAGTTGAGTAAATATGGTCAATGTGTAAGAGTGATACTCACGTAACTGTGTTGCTTAATTGGTTGTCCTAACATTCCGGGACAATTTCACAAACCTGGCAAAAGCTAATTGACGTTCTCCTTCCCCTTTGCCGCGCCCCTTTATGCGTGGAGAGTGGCTGGTTCACAAGAATAATAATATAATTGAACTGACACTTGTGGTGACTTTTGGGATATACAGGGTAGGAACCTTGGGGCAGACTGAAACATTATTTACTTCGTCACCACCTAACAAAGCACAGTGGAGTATAATTGTTACCAATAGACTGAACTACTTCTTTATTGTAACTAACAGGTGCATGTTGACTTGAGCAATACTACTAAAGAGGGAACCAGACGAGTTATGTATTCTTTGGTATACAATGAATTGCGCTGTTCTAGGGAAAGTGAGGCTAAGGGAGAACATGATGAGGTATTGAAAATAGATACAGGAACAGAACATGGATCTGGACTGGCATGTACTTGTGGAGCCCTTAACTACTTAATTTGTTTCGGGGGGCCATTTGGCTTAATAACCGTGAGCGGTATGGAGCAAGCTAGGGAGAAGGACAGCTTGTACTCTCCTTACATTTAAAGCAAACAGTATTTTAAATGGAAATGTGCTTATAAGGTCCATTGATCTGACATTAAGGGTGCCCGCACACCGCCTACGCAATTTTTTGTTGATGGTTGCTATGCACGATTACTACTATTGTATACTTACAGGGGCTTCTCCACTACAACACAAGGACAAAGTACCTGCCGAAGGAGCCGCTCACTAATTTTAGAGCGAATCTGGAAGAAATATCGGGGCCTGGTTATAAAACTTTGAGGCACTTTTTTGGAGCGGTGCGGTAAGTTGGAGCTCCGCACTTTGGTGCACTACTAGCCGAGCCGATACTCTACTGCAAGACAGCGAGTTCTTATCCATTTCAATTTACTTTATGATATATTCGCAATTTTTTCTATTTATAAGATATTAAAAAATTCTCGTTGTAGTGCAGTTCATTTTTTTTGGTTTACCCGTGTATAAAATTTTTGTGTCGTTCTCATTATTAGATTCCAAGAAAAACTGACCCAAAATTTGGAACTTTAATTCCACTCACAATTCTTAAGAAATAGCCCCACCCCCATATGTCGTACTGCGAGTACGCGAGCAATTTTTTTCCAATTAGTTTGTATTGATTCTAAAAAGAGCCCGCCTATATCAAGAGTAAACAAACATCAATACAACAATAACAAGAGAGTCCGAAGAGAGAGCAGTTTATTGGAGATAGCCAAAGGTGAAGGTATTAGATTTGCGCAGCTTGGGAAGTCTTCGCTCCACAGAAATCGAGCCTGGTGGATCCATCCACTTGAGTTCAGGTGCGCATAGTCTGGAGAACGGCTACTGGTGGAGAGGCAGCCTGGTGCACCTTGCTGCCTGAGCTCAGACGACGTATGGAGAGTTGCTGTAAACGAATATAAGACAACAAGAAGCTAAACTAAAACACCACAACTTCGCAAAGTATACTTCTGCTACTACTGCGCGATTGTTTCTGCTCGCGTATTATCGAATGGTGGGGTATTGGCGGGGAATAAATTAATGTCCGGATCTACAGGCGGTGCGAGTTGCTATGTGCGGGCACCCTTAATGTGCACACGTGGTGGGTGGTGAAGGGAGAAAACTTCCCAGCTAATGTCAAAAAGATCAACTGTGTTTTTTTTTGCCACCAGTATTTACAAAACACTTCTCAATAAGCCAATAATGTAGCCTAAACGTAGAAGAGTGGTGGTGCAACTAATCCTACTAATGAGGCAAGTTCTGCTGATGGAAGTGAAGCCAGAACCATATCACTTCCAAGGTAGATGTATTCCAGAGTCCCTCACCAGCACATTGACATCACCTGCTAACTTAGATGGTACAGAGCCTATATCCATTATGAAAATAAGAGATAGAATCAGACGATGCTTGGAACAACAAATGATGATAATGAGACCACAGGGCATTTGATTTTTGTGAATATGTTTGTTCAAATTAATGGAATGATAACTTTAATTTAAGTGATTGTGTGGCACAGATATTGGCACAAAAGAATGACCATTTTAGGATTTTTTGGCATCAATGTAGAATATATGGTCTGCAATAAGGTTATATAA
>WLWD01005957.1_pt1 | contig 14148 bp, 12 predicted proteins | sample 6712731 | NCBI WGS metagenome assembly WLWD01 (sample SAMN12718690, study PRJNA576275) | sponge metagenome | isolation source: marine sponge | host: Mycale hentscheli | place: New Zealand: South Island, Marlborough, Capsize Point | collected 2014-11-01
TGTGACAGCTGATTAGTCTCTAATTCAGAACATGAAGTACTAGATGACATTAGTTTGTGACAGCTGATTAGTCTCTAATTCAGAACATGAAGTACTGGATGACATTAGTGTGTGACAGCTGATTAGTCTCTAATTCAGAACACATGAAGTACTGGATGACATTAGTTTGTGACAGCTGATTAGTCTCTAATTCAGAACATATGAAGTACTGGATGACATTAGTGTGTGACAGCTGATTAGTCTCTAATTCAGAACATATGAAGTACTGGATGACATTAGTGTGTGACAGCTGATTAGTCTCTAATTCAGAACATAGTTTGTGACAGCTGATTAGTCTCTAATTCTGAACACATGAAGTACTGGATAAAGTTTGTGACAGCAGATTAGTCTCTAATTCAGAACATATAAAGTACTGGAGACATTAGTATGTGACAGCTGATTAGTCTCTAATTCAGAACACACGAAGTACTGAATGACATTAGTATGTGACAGCTGATTAGTCTCTAATTCAGAACATATGAAGTACTGGATGACATTAGTATGTGACAGCTGATTAGTCTCTAATTCAGAACATATGAAGTACTGGATGACATTAGTATGTGACAGCTGATTAGTCTCTAATTCAGAACATATGAAGTACTGGATGACATTAGTGTGTGACAGCTGATTAGTCTCTAATTCAGAACATATGAAGTACTGGATGACATTAGTATGTGACAGCTGATTAGTCTCTAATTCAGAACACATGAAGTACTGGATGACATTAGTTTGTGACAGCTGATTAGTCTCTAATTCAGAACATATGAAGTACTGGATGACATTAGTGTGTGACAGCTGATTAGTCTCTAATTCAGAACATATGAAGTACTGGATGACATTAGTGTGTGTCAGCTGATTAGTCTCTAATTCAGAACATATGAAGTACGGATACATTAGTATTTACAGCTGATTAGTCTCTAATCAGAACATATGAAGTTACTGGATGACATTAGTCGTGACAGCTGATTAGTCTCTAATTCATAACAAAGAAGTACTGGATGACATTAGTATGTGACAGCTGATTAGTCTCTAATTCAGAACACATGAAGTACTGGATGACATTAGTTTGTGACAGCTGATTAGTCTCTAATTCAGAACATATGAAGTACTGGATGACATTAGTGTGTGACAGATGATTAGTCTCTAATTCAGAACATATGAAGTACTGGATGACATTAGTTTGTGACAGCTGATTAGTCTCTAATTCAGAACATATGAAGTACTGAATGACATTAGTGTGTGACAGCTGATTGGTCTCTAATTCAGAACATATGAAGTACTGGATGACATTAGTTTGTGACAGCTGATTAGTTTCTAATTCTGAACACATGAAGTACTGGATAAAGTTTGTGACAGCTGATTAGTCTCTAATTCAGAACACATGAAGTACTGGATGACATTAGTTTGTGACAGCTGATTAGTCTCTAATTCAGAACATACGAAGTACTGGATGACATTAGTATGTGACAGCTGATTAGTCTCTAATTCAGAACACATGAAGTACTGGATGACATTAGTTTGTGACAGCTGATTAGTCTCTAATTCAGAACATATGAAGTACTGGATGACATTAGTGTGTGACAGATGATTAGTCTCTAATTCAGAACATATGAAGTACTGGATGACATTAGTTTGTGACAGCTGATTAGTCTCTAATTCAGAACATATGAAGTACTGAATGACATTAGTGTGTGACAGCTGATTGGTCTCTAATTCAGAACATATGAAGTACTGGATGACATTAGTTTGTGACAGCTGATTAGTTTCTACAGCTGATTAGTTTCTAATTCTGAACACATGAAGTATTGGATGACATTAGTTTGTGACAGCTGATTAGTCTCTAATTCAGAACATATGAAGTATTGGATGACATTAGTTTGTGACAGCTGATTAGTCTCTAATTCTGAACACATGAAGTACTGGATAAAGTTTGTGACAGCTGATTAGTCTCTAATTCAGAACATAGTTTGTGACAGCTGATTAGTCTCTAATTCTGAACACATGAAGTACTGGATAAAGTTTGTGACAGCAGATTAGTCTCTAATTCAGAACATATAAAGTACTGGAGACATTAGTATGTGACAGCTGATTAGTCTCTAATTCAGAACACACGAAGTACTGGATGACATTAGTATGTGACAGCTGATTAGTCTCTAATTCAGAACATACGAAGTACTGGATGACATTAGTATGTGACAGCTGATTAGTCTCTAATTCAGAACATACGAAGTACTGGATGACATTAGTATGTGACAGCTGATTTGTCTCTAATTCAGAACATACGAAGTACTGGATGACATTAGTATGTGACAGCTGATTAGTCTCTAATTCAGAACATATGAAGTACTGGATGACATTAGTATGTGACAGCTGATTAGTCTCTAATTCAGAACATACGAATACATATGAAGTACTGGATGACATTAGTATGTGACAGCTGATTAGGTGACATTAGTATTCAGATTAGTCAATTCAGAACATGAAGTACTGGATGACATTAGTATGTGACAGCTGATTAGTCTCTAATTCAGAACATAGAAGTACTGGATGACATTAGTATGTGACAGCTGATTAGTCTCTAATTCAGAACACCGAAGTACTGGATGACATTAGTATGTGACAGCTGATTAGTCTCTAATTCAGAACATACGAAGTACTTAGGATGACATTAGTGACATGTGACAGCTGATTAGTCTCTAATTCAGAACATACGAAGTACTGGATGACATTAGTATGTGACAGCTGATTAGTCTCTAATTCAGAACACATGAAGTACTGGATGACATTAGTATGTGACAGCTGATTAGTCTCTAATTCAGAACATACGAAGTACTGGATGACATTAGTATGTGACAGCTGATTAGTCTCTAATTCAGAACATATGAAGTACTGGATGACATTAGTATGTGACAGCTGATTAGTCTCTAATTCAGAACACATGAAGTACTGGATGACATTAGTATGTGACAGCTGATTAGTCTCTAATTCAGAACACACGAAGTACTGGATGACATTAGTGTGTGACAGCTGATTAGTCTCTAATTCAGAACATACGAAGTACTGGATGACATTAGTGTGTGACAGCTGATTAGTCTCTAATTCAGAACATACGAAGTACTGGATGACATTAGTCTGTGACAGCTGATTAGTCTCTAATTCAGAACATACGAAGTACTGGATGACATTAGTATGTGACAGCTGATTAGTCTCTAATTCAGAACATATGAAGTACTGGATGACATTAGTTTGTGACAGCTGATTAGTCTCTAATTCAGAACATACGAAGTACTGGATGACATTAGTATGTGACAGCTGATTAGTCTCTAATTCAGAACATAGGAAGTACTGGATGACATTAGTGTGTGACAGCTGATTAGTCTCTAATTCAGAACATGAAGTACTGGATGACATTAGTGTGTGGCAGCTGATTAGTCTCTAATTCAGAACATACGAAGTACTGGATGACATTAGTATGTGACAGCTGATTAGTCTCTAATTCAGAACATACGAAGTACTGGATGACATTAGTGTGTGACAGCTGATTAGTCTCTAATTCAGAACATATGAAGTACTGGATGACATTAGTGTGTGACAGCTGATTAGTCTCTAATTCAGAACACATGAAGTACTGGATGACATTAGTTTGTGACAGCTGATTAGTCTCTAATTCAGAACACACGAAGTACTGGATGACATTAGTATGTGACAGCTGATTAGTCTCTAATTCAGAACACATGAAGTACTGGATGACATTAGTTTGTGACAGCTGATTAGTCTCTAATTCAGAACATATGAAGTACTGGATGACATTAGTATGTGACAGCTGATTAGTCTCTACTTTAGAACATATGAAGTACTGGATGACATTAGTATGTGACAGCTGATTAGTCTCTAATTCAGAACATATGAAGTACTGGATGACATTAGTATGTGACAGCTGATTAGTCTCTAATTCAGAACATACCTTTCTCAATCAAAGATGTCTAAATAAAAGCAAAGGCAAAATGTGAAGAAAAAAATTTCCATTGTCGCAGGGGAATCAAACCCAGGACCCTCTCCTGGTACTAGCCACCAGTGGTTTAGCCACTTTCATGTGTGTATTGTTTATGAAGGATATTTTATAGTAGATAAATTTTTAAAAATGATATTTTATCTCATGTATTTTTTACAAAAAAAATTCTTACCTAATGTATTGCTTGTACTTTCATCAAAGGAGTGAAAAGCACCCATTTTTTATTCATTGTTGAGATGAAATTGTAATTTTCTAGAGCATTTGTTGCCAAGTGTGATCGGTACAGGCACTTCTTATATAGTCAAAGTAACACAACTTAATGTGTTGGTTGCAGTATTAGGAATGATATCCTTGCAAAGTAAAACCACAAAATCAGTAAAATACAGTGGGAGCATTAGGTAAGGTAAAATAGCAACTCATCATTATAACCAACATTAGGTAAGGTATACTTACAACAAGGTAAAACCACAATGTTAGGTACAATTACAACTTAAGTCATCATCATCATCATTAACTATACAAGGTAGTGCAGCATAAAGATGACATCAGGAGGAGTATCACAATATTGCAGTATTAGGACATTTTTGTATTACTGCAGCAAGTGTGCTATTGAGCTATTGAACAAAAAATTTGACTTTCAGTGGATTGATCAGTTATCTTGTCAAATAGACTAGCTTACTGAGTTTTTCCTTGTGCTCATGTACTAAAGGTTAATAACACATCAAGTGGTTCCAGTTTCACTTTATTTGATGTTTTAGATGTTTTATTCAATGTTAAGTCAATCCCAGCGAAATTTCTTTTCATAAATTAAGGTACATTCAGAAAACTTTAAATAGCGGACACACTAGAGACAGTTGTGTAGAACTTGTCCTCAAATTGAAGTTTTGCATGAACACAAGAACATTGTGGAGAAGTTGTTCTCTCTATTGGTATAGTTTTCAGTTTTCATCGTAATAGCAGGATATAAATTCATTCAAAGGTGCCAGTCTTAATATTAAATACTTGTGACCTTGTGTGTACTGGATATCATTTCATAAAATGCATTTTATGATGTATTTCATGAAGATATCTCTAACCTGATGTTTTTTATAAAGGTTAAGTATACAAGCAATATTTTGAATAGTTAGGTAAGGTACCTTAGCTATTAAGTAAAGGACTAGGTAAAGTACCACCTTAAAACACTTTAGGTAAAGTACATAAACCATCTTGTGGGTATAACAGCAGCACTTATTCTCTTTAACACCAATATAAATATAACTTAACCCGATGTTTTATCTTCTTGCTGAGGTCTTTCCTCCACAGAGGTTGAGGATGTCAAACTCTTTGTGGTGATAATATAAACAGCAAGATAACTGGTGGGTATGCATTCTACGTAATATATCCTGAAGGATAATTTGCACACCAGTCAGCATCCACAAAGCTCTAATCATAACTTGTTTTTTTCTGGTGTCTATATGAGCTGAGTTTCCTTGATCTTTTAATTCACAATCTTAGATGTGCCATCTAAAGCTCTTACCTTTTCTTACTAATGTTCAGAAATGACTGAAACCTTCTCACCACTCTCTTGTAAGTATCCTCTTTGCTTGAAACCTTTCAGTTGTTTGACTTAACCCTTTAGAGCCTGCCCTAATGGTTGCACAAAGTAGCTGATAAAACTGCTCATTCATTATAATTATTTCGGCCGAGAATGGCTGAATAGTCTTGTGGATTAATGACAGTCTATTACACATGCACTATATTTGCATGGAAAACATTCACAATGGAGCTAACTAACTCCTTATGCTGGTTGATGGTGCACAATTTTGTTATCTTGCTGCAGTTCTCAGACAAACTTGTGGCGAGTACTTACTATATCCAGTCAAATACTATCATGAACTTCAAGACCTTTTTTCAGTGGTATCATTGACCATATCAATTTTTAAAAAATCTCTTCAAGCTAGGTTGCTTTCTAAGTCAGATTGCCTGACAAAATAATTAATAACTTTGTGCACATTATCTAATGCAAGACTATTCTTTAAAATAGTTTACTTTGTTCTTTGATGTGTCAATCATTGTAGAGTTCCTGATTAATGGTGTTGTACTTATTAAACTTTCAATATGTGTGCTTGGCAGGACTAGTGTAACCCCTCAAAGCCGAGAGAGAGAGAGTTAGGGCTGATGAAGGGTTTCAATGGCTACCTGGAGACATTCTACCACAAAATGGAAACAATTTGCATGAAAGTCACTCACAAATTGGTTCATTTTTTTAGTTATATGCAAAAAATGGAAAGTAAGCTAGATACTATATGCGACAAGCTAGATAGCATAGAGTCCAGAGTGTCAACACTTGAGCAGAATCCGCCAGTGTTGGTTCCATGTCCTGCAAGTGGCTGCAGTAGCTGTGAGACCAGTTCTGAGGGTAAAAAAACGGAGTCGACGAAGCCCTCCTGAACTACAGGTTAGTTTTAACATTGCATTGAAAGGGCACTTTACACACTTTTTGCATACTCTTTGCAGTTTCAAATCAGAAGTGTTCATGCAGCATTTACTGATGATAATAAACTGCATAATCATGAGAGGTAAGTATTGTTGAACGTATGATTTATCATCATTATTATATTAACGAATTTTGTCGTTATAACAGTCAATAGAGTTAGTTAAAACTCAACCCAACATTTCGACTGCTTGCTGAAGTACTCTTTAGGGGTCACTAATAATAATAATAATAATTTTTGGGTTAAATTTTAATTAACATAGTATTGGCTGTTAGAATGAGAATATTATAATTATTTCAGCCAAGAATTACTGAATCATTATTATTGTTAGTACTATTACTAGTATTACTACTACTAATATTTATTATTATTGTTATTAGTAATAGTAGTAGTAGTAGTAGTAGTAGTAGTAGTAGTAGTATTGCTATTATTGTTATTATGTCTATGATCTGAATTGATGGTGAACACAACAGAAAAGTTGTTAAAAAAATAATAAATAAAATTGGAACCAAAACATATTCAGCAAAGCAAATCCGTGGTAATTATTATTTTTGTTTGTGTAAATTATATTTTTTTCCAATTATGATAACTTGAATGAAGAATCCTTCGGTGCATTTTTATCCTTGTTTTCTACATTTATTTTGACAATTGGATTTCTTTTCTAGACGGCTGTAGAATTCACCGGAAATCTCTACACTGCAAAGACAGTGAGTGTTCTGAAGGACAAAAAAAGAAAATGCAAATTCGCTTACGCCAGCAAAGAGTAAGTTTATAGTATATAGTTTGTCTGGGAGTAGGAGAAAGATGTGTGGTGGGGTTCAGCTCTCTACTTTTTCTCTATAAAATAAAACAATGGTTGGAGAAACGGGGAAAAGGAGCAATTAATCTTATTTTAAAAATTGTAATGGCCTCAGCCTCTCCACTTTTCACTTCTTTAATAGTCTTACATGCGGGTAGATTTTTTACAAAAGAGAAAAAATATTTGTTTAAATCTGCTTTCTTGGAAACAGTTGACATGTGTGGAGTTATAATGATCTGTCAGAATATATGTGCTGCTAGTTAAGTTGCCCTTTCACTTTTAGACTTGTTCCTACCCATCTGTTATTCATTGTTGTACTATTTTTACTTCACAATTATGAAGTTCATTAATAAAAAAAAAAAGAAGAGTGAGAAAGTTTCAACCTATTATACTTTGCTTATAGTTATTCAATCGTCGGAAGAAAACTGTATTGCAGCAATCCTCCCAAGTGCAAAGTTTGTGGAAAGATGTCTCTGCAGAAATGATGACGGAATAGGACTCTGGGAGCGACGACAATTTCATTCGCCATCGCCAGAGCTGGAGGTCGGAAAAATTCAACAACTTTATTGACCAATTGGATTCCGCAAAGAATGTCAAGACATTGGCGAAGAATAGAGAGATTGGCAGTGACGTAGAGCGTGATGTGCCCCAAGTGGCAAAAACTTGGCTGATAGCTACTGAGAGTGACTGTCACCTAGAACAATAAACATTGAACAAAAGCTCAAGGTTATTATCACTTTTATCTGTATTTATTACTTATCTGCATTTATCACTTATTTGTACTTATCACTTATCTGTATTTCTCACTTTGTATCTTCTTTATTTCTATAAGATCAAAAACATCCTCCGAAGTAAATAAGAAAAGATAAAAAGATGCTAAATGTAGGAATATTTCCAGCATTTTTCAAATGTGTTTCTGCAGTTGTCAAAAGCTGAATTGTTCCTACATTTTAAAAATGCAGGAATGTTTCCTACATTTCTCCAATGTGTTTCTGCAGTTGTCAAAAACTGAATTGTTCCTACATTTTAAAAATGCAGAAATGTTCCCTACATTTTGGAAATGCAGGAACATTTCCAGCAATTTTTCAAATGTATTTCTGCAGTTGAGGCTGTGTCGACGAAAACTGCATGGAATCCGTTTTGAGCTCTCTACTCCATCAATTAGCTGTTCTTAATAGTTGATACCTACAAATATAATTTTATATAAATACTATAATCTTGTAATTTTAATCTTAAATGATTCAAGCACTTTCACCTTTCATTGGCTGAGATTTTGTCTTCTGACTGAGCTGATGAGCATGTTCAAGCCAGTTAGTCCACCAGGTAGAGGCATTGACAGTTGCTTTACTTAAATATCTTTAATCCATTTCAAAGTATTTTCCAATAATTTCAAATTGTCAGGATATAGTAGGGTGCCACCATCAATGGCAACTTGCTGGGAAAAGTGTTGCCATTGGGAAGAAAAGCAAGCCCACTTTGAGGCAATCAGAATGGGCCCGTACTCCATTCTTTATAAACATGACACAATCTCCTGATTCATTACGTTGAAACTTGAATTGCTGTGCCTTAAGATGGTCATGGAGTAGAGGAGTTTGATGTGCCTTAAGATGGTCATGGAGTAGAGGAGTTTGCTGTGCCTTAAGATGGTCATGGAGTAGAGGAGTTTGATCTGACATCCAATCCTTGACATCAGTTACAGAATCCAAAACCACCACTTGTAGGAGGTGGTGAGAAAGAAACTTCTATACTTTGACAAAGATCTGGAAGAAACAAAACAAGGAAAAGTGTATAGTTTCATGTAGCTTATAACTATGCTAGGTTAGGTGACCTGGAATAGTCAGTGCATTGCGATGTTGCAGTGTTCGAGATATGCATGAAAATGTTTGGTCTATATCATGAGTATATCCAACTGGTAGGAATCCAAACTTCACCTACACACATAAATATCTATATCAACCTGGGATCAGTCAAATCAAATCCTAAATACCTTTTTCTGAACACTCCCAATTCAACCACTATAACCGCAAATGTGAGTGTAAACTTGTTCTTACTGTCATGACAAGTGTTATCCATCTGAATATACAGCATTTCTGGTAATCCATCCTGCAGCTTATATTTTTACATCACTATGAATCACTTTACATCATGTTGATAGAATTCTTACCTTCAACTGATAAAATACTCGTGATAAAACTTCCACAGTCAGATTGGAGTCATGGTTAAATTGTCACTGTCTATGAACATCATAGTGAATCGGCCATGAACTTTAACTCCAGTGATATGTGTTTCCAGCCAGTAAGCACCATCAGCCATCACTTTGGGGTTGTTGACAATGTGGAGTAATTTTGTTATCATATCATAAGTGTGTTTCTTAGTAGAATGGGAATGCATATGCAAAGCAATTGGGAAATACTTTTTTTCTATTTTTATAGCTATCTTGGATCTTGACCTTACCATGCATTGACAGAAAACTTGCCAAAATTCAATTGCTGTTTGATCCGAGAAACATCTCACTTGAATTGAGTAGCGGTAAATCAAGGAAACTTAACCAATGATGGAATCTTACTATTATAATTGATATAAGCTTTATGCTCACAACCTAATCATACTAATTTTTTTTATAGCCATTATGGGTCTATTGTGTATGTATGTTTGTTTGGGTTGCATGTGCTTGGGATAGTGTACAATGAATAGTTACATGATGTGTATTTGCTAAAGTAGTGTTCTTTATTATTTCTATTTCATTTAATACTTAATATTATTAGCATACATGCTGAGTCACTTCCTGTATCATTGGAGCATGCTCATTCATTATGCTGAATCATTCTCAATTCACACTTTAGTCACATGCCACATGTTTTTTTTTGATGAAAGTGACAATTGAAAGGTTACATGGAAGTTTGTATCTTTGGTAATCTGTGGCAATAGCTTGGCTAGTTTTGCCTATCCTGCCTTTTTATGGTAGTGAGCAGTTGAGAGGCCTAGCACACAAACAAGAAAACAAAATATCAAGTTGGGCACAGCTACAAAGGCTAGCTGCTGTGCTCAATCTCTGCTAGCAGAGTGGTCTTTAGCTTGTGAGCCTTACATGCTCACAAACAAGTAGTGTCCCCATGCAAGTAAACCACATTCATTAATTAGGACATAATTATTATTTTGGTGCTCATAGCATTAACTTCTACTGCTTGCCTTTTTGCTGGGCTGGATATCCTCTAGACACACGGGCTGGCTTCTGGGAGACTGACATTATACATGCATGCACACATGTTATACCCATTCTTATACACATACACACACACATATGTACCACACTATGTACATGTTGAGCCGACTGAAATTTGATCATGCTGGAGGAGATTTGTGAAAGGAGGAAATAATGAGTGTAGTGGGAGGAGTAATTTGTAAACAGTTTGTGTCTTATGCTGTGATACTAAGCATAAGGAAGATTCTTTTGACTCTTTGGTACCAATTTAACAAACTACACATTGTGGGTTACATTCCTATTGACACAGATAATTGAGGTTTCATGGGTTTGAACTAGTCACTGGGTACTTATGCAACTATATCTCTGTGATGTTTCCTAATTGTCCTGCATCACAATTATTATTAATGAAATCAGAGGTCTTTACTGATTGGTGCCAGGCCTAAGCTACCAGTCAGAGAAGCCTAATGGAGAAAAGAAAGAGAAAAAAAATTTTTTTTGCCAGGGTTTGCTATCAAGCCACAAGTTGTATTCAGGCTTACCCAATTCATAAACCACAATAGCCACAAAGTTCATGTGTGCCTTGCAGCTGGTTGGACTGTGATGCACTCATTAAAAACAATATCATATTCTTTTTCCAAGATTTGCCAGGACTACAGAGTTTTATATTACTCAATCAATTAGAAAGCTTTAAGCCAAACTTGATGATGAAGGCAAAAGTAGTAAGTAGTAGTCAAGTGAAAAAAATTAAATACATGACATACAACTGATGTCTCAACTTCTTACCACGCAATGAGGCTGACAACAATAACTTAAATTACAAATGTGTGCTTATAGAGAGAGTATGGGTGGTCTCAGCAAAAGAGTGAAGTCACTTGGTGGGTGCTTGGAATTGAATGAGTAAATAGAGGGCAAGCTAGAACAGCTGGTTGGCTGGATATGGAATGTTAGCCACAGGTAATTAATTAACTAGCAGTCATTAGGCTTTACAATTAAAAAGTGTTGCATGTGTTGCTAATTTGTTGTTTACTTATTTTTTATGTTGTAACCTCTTGAAATGTTCAGCCCATGTCCCAGTGTAGTGTGGTTCTACCTGGAGATGTATATAAATGTGTTCGTATGATGCATGCAGTATATAGTGTGTATGCATGTGTACTTCTGTGCTGAAATGTTGAAAGGATATTTCCATCAGTATAATAATATATCTCTACATTGAGCCGTAACGTATTTTCTCAAGCTGAGATGATATGTAGCTATAACAAATTGTCAATCTTTATGAAGCACTACTGCCCCGATCAAATATTGTGTACAATCTTCTAAGCTATTGTATCAGCTACCAAATATTGAGGTCCATTTTTATTTCAATGTTTTGATCAATCTGATGGTTGCTAAATAACTTTCGCTACTCTAAGAAGATTATGAGGCCAGTCAGTCATATATATTTATACACAAATATTCAAGGTTGTTGCTTTTATTAGGGCAATGACCTTTATGCTTCTTCAATTTTCCAAGACTTGTAAATTAAATGTGACTTGTTTTAATTACTGTGTACTAACACTCAAGGATATAATTAATTATGCCCTTGAACTTATTTAGAATATGTGACTGGCTTCAATTTCTACATATTGAAACTCGTGAATATCATTACTTTGAAAAGGTGGTTCACAGAACCCCCCTGAATCCCCACCGTACCTACACAACTACATTCTCTGGGAGAAAGTTCCTTCAGAGATTGATCTTATTTCAGTTTATAGTTATGGTGTGTTTGTTATAGGAGATTGTGGGATATTATGACTGTTGAATAACATTTTAACATTTTATGTAAAGTAGTTGTCACGACAATATAGCATTTATGTCTAATTACATGACATTATTACCCTGAAATACCATGTAGCCAGATTGTTGTTTATCGCAGGTGTGTACGATTTTTTTTTTGATTTGCTGAAGGAGCCTTCTGGTTACTACCAAGTCAGGGAGGTAAAGGAATGGTTTGTACAATATTTAGTGAACGTATTAAAAGAAGAGGAGACTGACCATGAAGACTAACTGATCCCCTACTTGTGATTGCATCATGGTGCCAATGAATTCAGGGCTGTAAATGGACATAATTATACTTATGAGGTAAAATCGTTCAGTAAGCTATTAAAGTTAAGTATACATTATAAACATAATAGGTAATTGGAGGAGTACAGCGTTGGCATGCCATAAGGAATATTAATACTATGGGAACGCGCAACATAGCCAGTAGGAAATGTGCAATATATGGAAATGACATTCCAAGGATGGCGGCCATGATGTTGGCAAAGCAGCACAACAAATTCAACAGTATTCAATGTTCCACTGGATTTGCAGAACTGGCGGCATGTTGTTGAAAGTTATATTTCGTGCATTTTGCTATGGACAGATGACGGTAAAACTGACTTACCCAGGGAGAGATATAACTAAAAAATATATATTGCATTTCAGCAAGAATGTTTGGCTTTATTGACAACTTCCCAAATTGTAAGGTCATTTTTTTCTTTCTATCTATGTTTAATTATATGCTGTATTTAACAGAGTTAAGCAGTTATAGAGCAGGCCATACAGATGGCACTACAGCCTGCTGCAGTCTATCATAAAATGCAGGATGTTTTAAGGAGATATGAGTTGGGAAAGTTAAAAGGCCAAAAAGAAAGATTGATGATTGGAGGAACCCTTCAAAAAGCTCTCCAAGGAAAGTATTCTTTCAAGCTGTCTCACTTCAAGTGTTTCCATGGCTTATTTCTAGCAAACAAAAGCAAGACATTTTCTGGCAAAATAAGTGCATAAAAATTTCCTGCAAAAAGATAAAGCGGGAAATTTTCTGGCAAATTAAGTGCAGGAAAATTTCCTGCAAAAAAATAATGTGGGAAATTTTCTGGCAAAATGAGTGCAGGAAAATTTCCTGCAAAAAATAATGCAGGAAATTTTCTGGTGCACCAAGTGTACGTATCTTTCTTGCGAAATATGTAGAGGAAATTTTATGCTAAAGGGACATATTTCGTCAAACTTTCATGGTGCAGGAAAATTTCCTACAACCAATATGAAAAGTTTTATGGTGACCATATGTGTGGGTTTCTTGCAAACAAATAGCAGACAGAGATACTCCTTACATTTTAATACTCTCCTTTATGTATTTTGTCTTCATCATAATTTCTTTCATAAGTTTGGTATCTTATTGAGGTAAATGGTCTGCATTTGCGGAACCCTTTTTTCTTTATGAAAATTATGGTAAGTATTTTTCAAGACATGGCTGCTATCATTTTCATATTTGGAGTATCAATGTGAGAAATATCCAACATTTTGATGCACTTATTTTTATATTGAATATACTCTATGAGCGATCCTTCCTACATTTTGCTTGTAATACTCTCATTCTTGTATATTGTAATGATTACATGAAGAATCTTTCCTGCATTTTGACAGTGTAATTTGTATATCCTCGGAACTAAGAAGGAAATTGTCCTACAGTTTTGATAATTTGTTGTAGATTTGGATAGTGTATTTAAGAAATTTCCTGCATTTTTAAAAAATGAACATAGAAATTGGAAATTCAATTCATTTAAACCTTAATTATGACTCCAGCTTGCTTTTTTGTTTTCTT
>WLWD01003799.1_pt1 | contig 14144 bp, 5 predicted proteins | sample 6712731 | NCBI WGS metagenome assembly WLWD01 (sample SAMN12718690, study PRJNA576275) | sponge metagenome | isolation source: marine sponge | host: Mycale hentscheli | place: New Zealand: South Island, Marlborough, Capsize Point | collected 2014-11-01
TTATAAATATGTACCACTGCTGTTACATAAAGTACAACTGGTTATAAAAATGTATCACTACTGTTACATAAAGTAGTGCTGCTTATAAAGATGTACCACTATTGTTACATAAAGTAAACTTAATTATAGGAATGTTCCACTAATGTTACATAGAATAAAGCAAATATGTACCACTGTTGTTACATAAGGTAGAGCTAGTTATAGAAATGTACCATAAATGTTACTTAAAGTAGAGATGGTTATATAAATGTACCACTACTGTTACATAGATTAAAGCTTGTTATAAAATTGTACCACTACTGTTACATAAAGTAGAGCTGCTTATAAAGATGTACCATTGTAATTGTTTGTTGTTTATTTTTAATGTTCGAAAAAGTAGAAGATATTTATTTATATACGGATGCAATATGATTTTTAAACATTTTATGTGTTAATAGTCTTCAGAAGGAGTAGAAGAACAAGCTCCAGTCGATGAGGTAAGTTTAGGGGTAACACTTTACCAGCATCTATATATATAGAAATGGAATTTAGTGACTTAATGATTTCAAGTTGAGATTGGGAGATTCAATTATAGAGTGGCCTTGCATGTTGCAAAGGTCCAACTATATCGACACGAAAAAGAAAAAAGTTATTGTCTCGTGAGATCCTCCATTGTAATTGTTTGTTGTTTATTTTTAATGTTCGAAAAAGTAGAAGATATTTATTTATATACGGATGCAATATGATTTTTAAACATTTTATGTGTTAATAGTCTGTGCTCATAACCCTCCTCCATTGTCGCCGTCTCAAGTCAGTGAGGTAAATTTAGGGGTAACACTTTACCAGCATCCATTTAATGTACCACTAATGTTTCAGATGGGGCATGTTCGGCTGAATGTGCAGTAAGTTTGTTTTTGTGTTTTTTGTTTTGTTTACAAAAAGTGATTAAAGGCTTAATATTTAAATTTTCAGCAAAAGTTTACAAAAATCGAAGAACGAGTATTGACGATAGAAATTTGTTTTGTTTTTTTTGTTTACAAATTGAGTTCTTATATTTGTAATAACCTTGCAGAGAATGTTGGGATTAACCCTCTCGTTCCCGAATTGTTTGGACGCGCGCGGAAAAATCTAATCTCCTACCACGGAATAGTGCATTACCGTTTTATTTTTTTAACTCGATGCTGGCTGGGAAAACCCCATAGCAACCATATATCACTAAATAGACCAAGAGTTTGGGATTCCCCTCATTTTTTGATTGAGAAAATTGAATAATATTTAGGCCCTCTACTATTACTTTTAAAAAAAAAAAATTTTTTTCCCCAAAAATTCCACTTTTCCCATCAATAATAATAATAAAAAAATAGAAATAATATTGTTTGATGTACTTTATACCAATATTATATTAGTTCAACAATAAAATATGTTGTTTGTTGTGTGTGGTGCTGATTGTGATAATGTAGGAGACATCTATGAGTGTCCACAAGGAACATACACCATTGGACGTCGAGCTCCACTACAAAACAATTTCATATACACAAAAACACCAACAACAAAGATATTTGTAATACAAACAACAAATTATTCATGATCCTATATAATTGCAACTTTATGATGTATTGTATGCGGTTTCATAAAGGATTTTTGTTTGGGAGGGAGGGGGGGTGGGGCTCCGAGTGTACTTCGCCAGGTCCAGCATCTTCTCCTTGTCAATGGAAGACTCTGCTCCTGTTGCCTTATCTGCGTCCTCTTCACAATCCCTCTTCACAATCCCTCTTCACAATCGGGTCAGTGACTGCATACACATCTGGTCCTAGTAGTACATTCTGGTAAAAAAAATTAAATTTTTTTGAAAATTTGAAATTGTTCAACAAACCACAACCCACTTTCAAATCTCAAAACTCAATGAAATATATATATATTATAGCTAAACAGCTTTCTCCATCTCAATATAGCTATAAATAAGTCCTTTCCACAACAGAAGCTTGCTAGTTTTCAAGAGAAAGACAAGAGAAAGACAAGCTTACATCGATCATCTTCTTGACTTCCATTGTCAGTGTCAGAGTTGACGGGGTCTGGTCTCCAACCCTGATACAGGGCCTCCTATAGCCCTAGATGTCGTCTCCCTCTTCTCCGCTTGATCCTGAGTCGCTAGAGTCAGTATCAAGCAAGTATAAAACTTCCACAGCACTGTAACTGGTAGACGCCATCTTTCCAAATTGACTTCGAAAAAAAATTTTTTTTTGCATAGTTACCTGGATCACACGACACGCTCACTTTTTTCCTGTGATGTAATAAGCATTACCTAAGACTGTACGTAATGGGGAGGCCCCCAGTTGAACTGGCGATTTTATAAAAAAAAAAAGAAGACAGTAAGTCAAACCGCAAAGTCTTGGTCGGCAAAGAAGCGGTTGTTTCAATGTGTTATGGAAGGCTACTGGGCTCAAGCAATTTTTCGCTGCTTCTACAAAGCTCTGGAGATGACTGGATCCATAAATGAAGCTGCTGTGAAGAAGGTAACTTTTTTTAAAATTCGACGGAGAACCGATGTTTTTTTTTTTTGCCGAGGAAGAAATAAACGCAACTGCTGTGAGGTACTGTCGAAGCAGCCCTGGCTGAAAGCTATTTTAGATGCTTCTCCAACGCATTGGGCACCTGTGTATGCAATCTGAAGGTTCTAGCTATAAAGTAACTATTTTTTAAAATTCGGAGAAGCCAACCGGTCTTCACCCGCTTTTAAGCGGGATTGGGAACGAAAGGGTTAACAACTGTAAGTTTTAATTGATTATTATTTAATGTGTTTTAGAGTACTTTGAAATAGTTGTCAACATTTGATTTTTTATGCATATCCTGTGTCCCGTCCGGTTAGTTGAATTTCTGGTGAATGTCCCAGTTGTTTTGCGGACACGCTCTTAATATGCACACAATTTTACATAGATAAATTAACTAGTTATTTTAAAATTCACCATTTGCATTAGATTTATTCAGTTGGATATAATAAATTGAGGTCACATTAACCTTGCTTAACGCGCTTCGGACTTCACCAATGTAGGATTAGTGGGCGTGGTGCGTCCCAACTTTGTTGTCAGAAGTTGGTAACTATGCTTTTATAGCATTAATGAAATCAGTTGCAATGATATGAGTTTATTATGAATTGCTTTCGTATTTAGGACGATGGACTGTCGACTGAACCACATGCAAGATCTGGAGAATTAATCGAATTACACTTAAAACATAATGTAAGTATGAATTGATTCAGTACTGCTGGTATTAATGTAGTTGATTAATGTCGTACTTTAGTTAAAGCCCCAGTCTTACTGTAAAAGGCTACAGAGATCTGTAAGTTTTCACATGTATTAGTGTATTGTTTTAAGTGTCGTGGCACATAGCAATCAGCAGGCACTGTTGATTGGTGTAGAATAGCATTAATTGATTTAATTAAGGGAGAATGCAACCATTTTTTTGTCATACATGTGTCTTTTTTCGTACTGTACTTAAAATGATGAGAATTGAAATACTAAAATATTAAGTTGACCACACCCATCAAACGTTATTGGTCCTGATGTCTTGACCCCTTACGTACGGGAAACATAGTTTCTTACTCACAAAATATGTAAAACTCCCAAAAGTAAATAGTAAATTTCTGAATGGCTTACAAGCAATGAGAAATATTTGAATAAAAAAATAATTGATTTTGGTAACAACTTTACCTCGGTCGTGTGGTAGCATCCTTAACATTATTCTATTTTTATTTGTAGGGGAAAGCCACTTCATTTACATGTGGTGGCTGTAGAAAAGTTTTATCATCGGCCACGACTTTCGAGAGACACGTCATGAGTAGATGTGCAAGGAGGATTTTTATTCCTATTGAATTTTTGGACGTAAATACATGATATCTTAATTTTATGACAAAAAGTTTTTAAAAAATGTTTCCATCAAAAATTATAGTAGTAGGTAGCCCTAGAAGTAGAATGGTTATATAAGCATCTCCAAATTTCAATCCCAGGAATACTAATAATGAAAGTCCTCAGCTTTTACTGGTCAGCAAAACTAATACATTTTCTATGGGACCACGGTGTGCAGTGATACCATCAGTGGGTGTGACAGGATGTTTGTGATGTCATCATGCAAATCCCCGGTTACCGAAGTATTCAGCTGATTTTTAAGATAATTCTACAACTTGGGACCCAGTTGTGTAGTAGAAATAGGCTACAAGTGCATAATCTGGCTGGCCTTAATTGCAAATACAGTAGGGGTCAAGTTGAGTTGGTTTAAGGACTTTCTAAAGTCTGTACTGCAATTAGGGCCAGCCAGATTATACAACTTGTTCATTAATTATTCATGAGTTACGGTTTTTGTTTGTATCATCCACTACACTTATTTTTATGAACTATGCTCCAAACATGTAATTATAATGTGTTCAAGTTTCTTTATTAGCTAGCTCTTGCTTTTCAATGAGCAGCCAGCGAGGCTTGACCGAGGACCCCCTGAGGCAAATTTTCGGCGTCAAATCTTGGCTTCATCATCACTCCTAGCTTTAGTGTGACAGCTCCACTGGCTACTTTAGGACTTACTCGAGGGCCAGTCACGGCGATTTTGGCTCAATGGGCCATGGATCTCCAGATATTCACAATTTTGTGCCTCAGAGACGCCATTTTATCTTGATCTGGGAGACAAAACTGAGATTTTCTCGACAACCGTCAGAAAACTTTTTGACTGGCCCTGCAATGATTTTCCTACAATTAGATAGTGCAACCTATACGGCAGAGTTGTTGACGACCATGCTGTAATTTGAAACCGAAAATGTTATATTTGCAGGAGGTCGATCTTGGGCTGCCTATTCGCTATGAAGAGCTGACTACTAAAGAAATAGGAACTTTTAACAGCAATCTTTCATTGTTTTAAGTTTAGTTACATAAAAATAAGTGTAGTTGGTGATATAAATAATTTTATTTTTCTGTTAGTCACTAAAGAGTCTGGTTGCTATGGGAACTTTTTTTTTTTGACCCCTACTGTAGGCCACAAAACCACAACAACGTTAAAAATAATGTATTTATAGTGTCTTTTGTTGTGTGTTTACAGTCCAACCAAATTAGTTCAAGTCGGTAAGCAAATGAAATTTGTTTTTACTTAATTGATGTATAGCAAAGTCTAGTTAAAAGCTGTTTGACATGATTAGCTATATATTAGAGTAAAGTGAAAATAAGTTCTTTTTTGCAGATATTATAATGAATTGGTTTCATTTGTGACGGAAAAAGAAGTAAGACATGTCTACTTGTTTCATATCAACAGTAATTATTACTCTTTATTTCTTTAGTGTCAAAATGTAATGAGCTCACAGAGACATTCTTTCTACTTCTCTACTCTTAAAAAAAGGCAACACCTGGCACTGTGCCAAGAACAGGACCTATCACTAAAAACACTGAAATTGACAGAAAATGAGGTAGGTATATTGTAATAATTTTCACGAATACAATTTAGAAGTTAATGCTACTGTTATTCATCATTGACTTGACTTGAATGATTACTAAAAGCTTTTGTAATCGTTTAAGGATTATTTTACCGGGCCTTATTTTCTTTAGGTTTATCACATCCTATTAGAAATTCTCTTGCCTTTTTACCGACAATTGGTCCCTAACCCATTTCGCTACTCAATGGATGTTGCTCTCGTTGAGGTACAACCCAATTACTTTGCATTGTTATGTAGTAATATGTCTTCTTTTTTTTTTGTTTTGTTTATTCAGTTGGTGATAAACTTTATTAAAAGTGGCACATCTCTATAACAAATTGATCTCTCAACAAATTATACTACAGTGTGCTGTGAAAATCATGAAATAAAATGTTGTAACAAAAAAAGAGAAGAAGGAAAAGCAATAAAGTTAGTCTGTCAATTCTGTGTATCCTCACTAAGTGAACGACACCAGTCGTTGTACAAATTTCCGTCATATACACCTAAAGAAACGAGAGATCATACATTGGTATAATATTTATGCTAAACATTTAACATACCTTGAAAGAACATCTGTTGAAGAAATTGATGGGCTTGATCATTCACTTTTATTTGGTGATAATCTATACTAGCATTCGTACTCTGTATGTACGTTATCATTATGGACACTTGCCTAAAGTCAAGTTTTCCGGCAATCCATGATTCTTCATGAAACTCAAGCATGGTTGAATTTCCAAATCCACCAGACCAAAGAGATTCAGACACATCACAAGATCTACCAAAGTCTATCAAGACTGGAGTATGGTCTGTGGGACGAAAACAAATATTTTCAAGTCTCACATCGTTGTGAGCAATGCCCAATTCATGCAACTCTTGTAGTGCTTGTATTGTCCCATTTACAAGTTCAATCAAGATAGCACTAGAAGTAACATCGTGTTTTTTGATAGGTGGTAACATTTCTGGAAATTGAAAGAAAGGTCGATTAAAAGCCGTGAATAAGCCAACAGGATAGACTGATAATGCAGGTCTATTACGTTTATACATTAACAACATTTCTGGATCGTTTGACTCAAGACTGTACTTGAAGTACAATTTTTTCTCACTATCATGTATGACAATTGAAAGCCCAGACCTCACTTGAACAGCGTTTTCGCCAAAACATCTTTGAATTGATTGTGGATTAATGGGAAGACATAAAAAAGAATTACTGAGCAATGGTACCAAATTCTTTTGATTTCGCCAAGCTTGAACGATGGAGTCTTCAACCTCATCACGTTTTAACGCTTTCCTGTTGAACACAAATCGAATGTTTTCATCAACAAATGTACCAGTAACTTCTTCAGCATATCCTTCATTAACGGGCATGAAAAAACCCTTGACTTTATCGATAAACATTCCACGTCTTCTTAAATATAGAAGTTGACTCATTAATCCGATCGAAAGTTTGGCCACTGTGCTTTCAACATTGCTACTTGATTCAACCTCTATGAGTACAACTGGAGTCTTTTGTGCCGCCCGAATTATAATATCCACTTTTTGAACACCTCGTGATACTAGTTTGTTATTTGACATATCACCAAGACCTTGGTCACAATCAATCGAAACATTAGAGTCTCGAAAAGCATGATTGCCAGATAGAAAACCCTTGAATTCAGTATGCTTATTTCTTACAGAGGAATAAGAATGTGCTGCTCTTGAAGGGAAGTCGTCAATTCTGTATCTGTGGTACCTTCCAGGTCCAAAATAAGGCGATGTACGGATATTTACAATTCCTGGAAGAGGCAGATACGGTGATTTGCTGCTCACTGTTGCCTTAGGAAGTTGCCGAACACTTGCTAAAGTTTCCCTCTCGAAAACACGCCCTTCCCTACCTACAATCTCCTTCAAACTGGCCATAATATGTGTAGCACTAAGCAAGTTGGGTGTTGGCTAACACTAAAATTGACGCACATTACACAACCAAAAAATCAATATAATTATATTATTCATTTGATACAGGAGAATATCACGTGCACGTGATAGTTTCTGTATGGCCCCACCCCACGTGGTTGGTAAAGGGTCCCCCGTAAGTACAGTTTAAACAGTACACAAGTAAGTCTTCTACCCTAGCCCTAGCTCTAGCCCCCTAGGACCACCTTGTGGTACTTGTTGTATCCCGTCTGATACAAGCATTATTAGTGATTATGCATCAGACACACTACTTTACATAGGTGGTACACCATGTACCACATGCGGTACAAACTATGAGTTAGAAGATAATGCCGAATGTACCTAGAGTGGTACACGAGTAACTAGCTTGCAACACTTGTGTATGATATTGACTACAAATAACAATAAAAATTTGAAATTGTACAAACAGTACACATGTAAGTCTTTATCCCAAGCCCTAGCTCTAGTCCCATAGGACCACCTTGTTGTACGTGATGTATCCCATATGATACAAGCATTATAAGTGATTATGCATCAAACACACTACTTTACATAAGTGGCATACCAAGTACCACATGTGGTACAAACTATGAGTTAGAAGATAATGCCGAATGTACCTATGGTACACGAGAACTAGCTTGTAACACTTGTGTATGATATTGACTACAAATAAAACTTGAAATTGTACAAACGGTACACATGTAAGTCTTTAGCCCTAGCCCTAGCTCTACCTTGTGGTACGTGATGTATCCCATCTGATACAAGCATTATAAGTGATTATGCATTAAACACACTATTTCACATAGGTGGTACACAAAGTACCACATGCGGTACAAACTGTGAGTTAGAAGATAATGCCGAATGTACCTACAGTGGTACACGAGAACTAGCTTGCAACACTTGTGTATGATATTGACTACAAGTAACAATAGAAAAAACTTGAAATTGTACAAACAGTACACATGTAAGTCTTTAGCCCTAGCCCTAGCTCTAGCCCCCTAGGAACTCCTTGTGGTACGTGTTGTATCCCGTCTGATACAAGCATTATTAGTGATTATGCATTAAACACACTATTTTACAAAGGTGGTACACCAAGTACCACATGCGGTACAAACTATGAGTTAGAAGATAATGCAGGATGTACCTAGCGTGGTACACGAGAACTAGCTTGCAACACTTGTAGTATGATATTGACTACAAATAACATAAAAAAACTTGAAATTGTACAAACAGTACACATGTAAGTCTTTAGACCTAGCCCTAGCTCTAGCCCCTAGGTAACACCAGCACTACAGAATTTACCAATCGTACCACCTATTATACTATCAAAATTACATACAAGTATATACAAGTATAAGTTGTTTTGTTTTAAGTACTACATGGTATAACTTAATTTGTGTGCTGTATAACATATTGTACCACTTGTTGTATGAGACTAGATTAGCACAGATAAACTGTTACTATACATACATTTTCATTTAACTTATAAAAACAATATGGTACATGCAGTACATTTCCAAACGTGCAATCAGGTATTGAAAAACTAGTGTTTAATGTGGTACAAGTTTTACAGTTGATGGAATATTGCTTTTTAAAAATAGGCAATTTTGTTCTGTGGCATACCACCTTGTGGTACGTGATGTAACTCATTTGATACATGCTTAATAAGTGATTATGCATCACACACACTACTTCACATAGGTGGTACACCAAGTACCACATGCGGTACAAACTATGAGTTAGAAGATAATGCAGGATGTACCTAGAGTGGTACACGAGAACTAGCTTGCAACACTTGTAGTATGATATTGACTACAAATAAAACTTGAAATTGTACAAACAGTACACATGTAAGTCTTTAGCCCTAGCCCAAGCCCTAGCTCTAGCCCCCTAGGTAACACCGGCACTACAGAATTTACCAATTGTACCACCTATTATACTGTCAAAATTACAAAATTAAATACAAGTATATACAAGTTGAAGTAGTTTTGTTTTAAATACTACAAGGTATAACTTAATTTGTGTGCCGTATGACATATTGTACCACGTGTACCACTTGTTGTATGATACTAGAAAAGCACAAATAAATTGTTGCTATGTACACTGTTTCATTTAACTTACAAAAACAATATGGTACATGCAGTACATTTCAAAACGTGTAATCAGGTATTGAAAAACTAGTGTTACATGTGGTGCAAGTTTTACAGTTGATGGAATATTGCTTTTTCAAAATAGGCAATTTTGTTCTGTGGCATACCATTTTGTGGTACGTGATGTAACACATATGATACATGCTTAATTAGTGATTATGCATTAAGGGTGCTGCGACAACGCCCACGCACATATTCACAATAATTGGATTTTGGTTGCTAGGGATTACTAACTTTTTTCTTGGTGTTTGTAGAGCTCCAACTAAGGGTGGATCCTAAAGAGTACTGCTAATGGACTAACTAAATAAAAAGAACGGGCCTTGGGAGCCTGTTTCGTTCAAGTTACGAGCTCCTCAGCCTCAAGTATATAATCCACAACTCCTCCGCGGGTGCCGTCGCTGACGAGCCCATTCTTCGTCTACTGCTACATTTGTTGATTGTCTTCAAAACCTTCGTTGTACTTTTTCTCAATTCTGCTTTGTTTTGTCTAGTTGACTGTGCTGATTTGATCATCGCGGCAGCGCGCCCGAATTTTTTTCTTTCAAGAAAAATTGCAACGAACATTTTGTAGCTAAGGTCATAGTCAGCCTGTGTACAAAATTTGGAGTCATTTCTACTCGTAGTTTCTGAGAAGAAACACAAAATAGACTCCAGGACTAAAATTTAGTCCACGCGATCTTTTGGCAGAGACTGGATTACTTTCAAACCACACCCACAACAGATTCAATTAATTCCCGCGGGAAAGTGAGTTCCAGGTGCTCTCTAACTTTCGGGCACCTACCGGTTAGCAAACCAGTTATCTGGCCGCCTTTCCTTCTCGATGATAAGCCCTACTGAAACGAGTGTGAGGAGATTATAGTAGTCTAGTTAATAGTGTTTTTCTCGGCATGGTCAGGTAAGGGAAGCCTTTTATCAAGCTAGCTAGATGCATATTCAGTGTGTGTATGTACCTGTAATAGATTAGTGAACCATTTTGCTGCTGGAAAACTCTACAGTTTCAGTTTGTGTACAGTTTTCTGTACTTAGCTATTCACTTCATTTGTTTATTCATCCTTACTTAGCTTGCTACATCACAAAATATTCATCTATATTTAGCTGGCTATTTCAAAATATTTTTTATATAAAATAAGTATCATTATTATTATATACATTCATAAAAATTATCACTGGTCATCACAATACTGTTAAATAAAAAAATCATGAGTGATATATCAGGAAGAAGTTTTGCACAAGAATACAAAATTAAAATAATGGAGTCATTAGTGCGGTATTATTTACCTGTCAAAGCTTGGATACAATCTTGGAGCCAGTGTCTGCTCTAGGGAGAAACAATACTGATAAAGTAAGCCAAGAAATACAATATCAAACTGCTGCGCTCTTTACAAACTTATAGCGGGGGCGGGGCCTCGGTTAGTTTATCAATTGGTAGGCGGGAAGCTTTGAATTACCCGCGCAAGCTAAGTTAGCGGTTGTTTTTACTAATGCGAGCATGGCGGATTTTTGTGGTTATTTGTGGTGCTTGCGGGTGCGCGCGCGTTGCTATGTCGCAGCACCCTTAAAGACACTACTTTACATGGGTGGTACATCAAGTACCACATGCGGTACAAACTATGAGTTAGAAGATAATGCAGGATGTACCTACAGTGGTACACGAGAACTAGCTTGCAACACTTGTAGTATGATATTGACTACAAATAACATAAAAAAAACTTGAAATTGTACAAACAGTACACATGTAAGTCTTTAGCCCTAGCCCTAGCTCTAGCCCCTAGGTAACACCAGCAATACAGAATTTACCAATCGTACCACCTATTATACTATCAAAATTACAAAATTAAATACAAGTATATACAAGTATAAGTTGTTTTGTTTTAAGTACTACATGGTATAACTTAATTTGTGTGCCGTATAACATATTGTACCACTTGTACCACTCGTTGTATGAGACTAGAATAGCACGAATTAACTGTTGCTATATACACTGTTTCATTTAACTTATAAACAAAATATGGTACATGCAGTACATTTCAAAACGTGCAATCAAGAATTGAAAAACTAGTGTTACATGTGGCAAGTTTTACAGTTGATGGAATATTGCTTTTTAAAAATAGGCAATTTTGTTTTGTGGCATACCACCTTGTGGTACGTGATGTAACTCATTTGATACATGCTTAATAAGTGATTATGCATCACACACTACTTCACATAGGTGGTACACCAAGTACCACATGCGGTACAAACTATGAGTTAGAAGATAATGCAGGATGTACCTAGAGTGGTACACGAGTACTAGCTTGCAACACTTGTAGTATGATATTGACTACAAATAACAAAATAAAACTTGAAATTGTACAAACGGTACACATGTAAGTCTTTAGCCCTAGCCCTAGCTCTAGCCCCCTAGGTAACACCGGCACTACAGAATTTACCAATCGTACCACCTATTATACTGTCAAAATTACAAAATTAAATACAAGTATATACAAGTTGAAGTAGTTTTGTTTTAAATACTACAAGGTATAACTTAATTTGTGTGCCGTATGACATATGTGACCCGCTATGAGAAAACCGACCACTTGTAAAATTAATTCAAAATTGCGTGCAGGTACTGAAAGTCAAAAAGTCAGATTTTTTTCAATTTTTTTTTCTTTCATTTTCTTAAACAAATGCCTTGGATCTATCTATCTACCAAATTTTAGTTCAATTGGACGGACTTTTAAGGCACAAAACTTAAAAGCAAAAACTGACTCTATTTACCGCAAGTCCGTGTACGGAGTCCTGTGGAATAATTCCCGCTGGTTACTATAGATACTCCCGCGCCCGGCATGCAGAACTTGACATTGACTGAAAGATAAGAGCTCTTACCTTTTTTGGGAATGGACAGCGACCTTGTGAATGCTGGGACTGAAGGTATTCTCGACCTGATCGCTGTGTGCTAGGCTGATATTTCCGACTCGAATAGGAAGTAAGGTAGAGCTTATAGCCATACAGGACAAACTCTTACTCTCTTACATTTACTCTTATTCTAAAGCCTTCTGCTTACCTAGAACACCGCTGTGTACTCGTTCTCCTCCCTGGTAGCTAGCTATGCAAACAAACTTGGCTTTATCCATGTGTCAATAATTTACCGGCAAAAATGCTGAGCTGTAGTAAGTATGCGGACGGCTCCAATTTTCAATTACGGCGTTAAAACTCAATATATCGTTGGACGGTATATCAAAACACCTCGAAGCGTTTTAGGCCGTATCTTCTCCCGTGAGCAACGGAATGTTCAAAATGAGGTATCACCGCGCTCAGCATAAAATTCTCTCTTGTTTAAGACTAAAATCTCAATTTTCAATTTTTTTCACAAGTGGTTGGTTTTCTCATAGCTGGTCACATATTGTACCACTTGTACCACTTGTTGTATGAAACTAGAAAAGCACGGATAAACTGTTGCTATGTACACGGTTTCATTTAACTTATAAAAACAATATGGTACATGCAGTACATTTCAAAACGTGTAATCAGGTATTGAAAAACTAGTGTTACATGTGGTGCAAGTTTTACAGTTGATGGAATATTGCTTTTTCAAAATAGGCAATTTTGTTCTGTGGGATACCATTTTGTGGTACGTGATGTAACACATTTGATACATGCTTAATTAGTGATCATGCATTAAAGACACTACTTTACATAGGTGGTACATCAAGTACCACATGCGGTACAAACTATGAGTTAGAAGATAATGCAGGATGTACCTAGAGTGGTACACGAGAACTAGCTTACAACACTTGTAGTATGATAAATAACAACAATAAACTTGAAAGTGTACAAACGGTACACATGTAAGTCTTTAGCTCTAGCCCTAGCTCTAGCCCCCTATATACTGGTACTCTCTGGGTTGGTATTCACAATACTGGTACACACTGGGTTGGTATTCACAATACTGGTACAGTCTGGGTTGGTATTCACAATACTGGTACTCTCTGGGTTGGTATTCACAATACTGGTACAGTCTGGGTTGGTATTCACAATACTGGTACTCTGGGTTGGTATTCACAATACTGGTACTCTCTGGGATGGTTTTCACAATACTGGTACAGTCTGGGTTGATATTCACAATACTGGTACAGTCTGGGTTGGTATTCACAATACTGGTACTCTCTGGGTTGGTATTCACAATACTGGTACAGTCTGGGTTGGTATTCACATTACTGGTACTCTCTGGGTTGGTATTCACAATACTGGTACAGTCTGGGTTGGTATTCACAATACTGGTACAGTCTGGGTTGGTATTCACAATACTGGTACACTCTTGGTTGGTATTCACAATACTGGTACACTCTGGGTTGGTATTCACAATACTGGTACACACTGGGTTGGTATTCACAATACTGGTACACTCTGGGTTGGTTATCACAATACTGGTACAGTCTGGGTTGGTATTCACAATACTGGTACAGTCTGGGTTGGTATTCACAATACTGGTACTCTCACTCCTCTGGTTGGTATTCCAATACTTGTACACTCTGGGTTGTATTCACAATACTGGGTACCCTCGGTTGGTATTCCATCTGGTAACAGTCTGGTTTGGTATTCATAAATACTGTTACTCTCTGGGTTGGTATTCACATACGGTACAGTCTGGGTTGGTCATC
>WLWD01002205.1_pt1 | contig 14131 bp, 8 predicted proteins | sample 6712731 | NCBI WGS metagenome assembly WLWD01 (sample SAMN12718690, study PRJNA576275) | sponge metagenome | isolation source: marine sponge | host: Mycale hentscheli | place: New Zealand: South Island, Marlborough, Capsize Point | collected 2014-11-01
TATGTGCAATCATATGCAGTGAAGGACAGAATAAACTATGATGGCATCTCCGATGAGCTCCCTACAGAAGTCAATGTGTTTGATATTCTCCCTACTGGAGAAGACTACAAATGTTTGAAAGAGAGCTTTGCAATTCTCGTATCACGAGTGATTGTGAACTTTATTCCTTTTTTCACTTCAGACTACAAAAACCTCCCAATCAAGCATATCCCTCATGAGCACTCTGTAGAGATGGCAACCAAATCTGAAATAGTAAGCCTGTTATATGCACTACTATTGTAACATGGCTTTGTTATTCAATACATACATGTGGAATTTTGCATATACATTTATACTCTTCGATTAGAACTTGCACCTCCAATAGAACATATATAATAGCATACTTGACATAAAGTACATAATACAAGATGAATTAGTAGAAAAGCATACTAATTGATAATTGTGATCATGGCAGTAAATAAATGTTAATCTGGCCTTGAAAGAAAGACTAGTACTGTGTTATAATCAAGGTAATGCTGTTACTCACTTAACATTAATATTGCAGGTCCCTCTTGGCATTCTCTTGAAGAGCGAGATGAATTATGAGGACATGACTGAGATTCTGGAACACTACCACACCTATGTCCCCTCAAAGAATTGTGAGGTGGTGATTCCTCAAGAAAACTCTGCATTGCAAGACAAGCAGTTTCTTACTACTCTGGTTGGAGGAGACTACCTTTCTGTGGCACGAGCCAGGGGTGCTCAAGTCATACGATCTACGTCAGAGTTGACAAAGGATACGCTGAATGGATTATTGCCCGTTGCAGAAGATTGGCATGCAAAAGTATGCTTGATAGAGGTGGGTGATCTGTAGGTAATTCTATGGAATGTAGCATAATGAAGTGTCTAGAAAGCAAATATTGGTTGATAAAAGTATTCTTGCTCATTTGTATTGTTGCGGATAGTGCAGTCTATTTAAGACAACCTGGTTGATTAGCTGAAAATGATCATTGTGTGGTTTGCCTGGTCTGTGTGTGAAGACATTTTTAGTCACTTGCTAGACTTGACTTGTTTATTTCTGAATAATTCATGTATTCCTTCAAATATAAATAAAGTTACCAAAGAACAAAATATATTCTATGTTACCATGAAAATGGTTAATTTTAAACTTTTCTTCAAGCTTTGGAAAGCAACTGAGTAATTAGGTAACAATTAAAATGTCAATTTTGCCATTGTGTTTGCTAAATGTCCACAAATATTCCTTAAAAAAAAAGCAGTTTCTGGGTGATTCGTTGAGAATGATACTGTAGCATTTGCCATTGGCTGTTGTAGCTTAATGGCATAGGTGTAGGAACCAAAGCAGCTGTAGCGGCTATGGCCACTACACTTTTTTCAACTGAAGTCATCAGGAAATGGTTACCACATCACTTGGTCCTATTAGTGCATGCATGCCATTTTTGCAGCTGATACTCGTTGGTCGGAAGAAAATGAGCAGAGCTCCTCTAGCTCTGTAGCGGGCAGTATAGATCTTATTTGAACCTCATCAGCCTCCGGCGTTTCCATTTCCAAAGCGGGAGTTTGGAAAGAAATCTATTGTGAGGAGAGGTTTCAGCCCTCTTGGTTTGCTAGGTGCCCTTGGACTTACACTACATGGAAGCAACAGATTGTGTAATCTGCATCATTTGTGCTAGAGCCATGTCAGGCTTGGAAAGCATGGTCTTTATGTAATGTTAGTGTGTTTGTGTGTGTGTCTGTCATGCACACAAGCACACACATACACACACACACACACCACACACACTCATATATGTGTGCCAGAAAATCAAGGACTGGTCTAAATGCCCCTGAATAGCAAGAGGTGGACCTTATAGTGAGAGGTGGCCAGCTGATTCAACCCATGAAAAGATGCACTTAGTAACAATGGTATGCCTCACAGTGTCAACGATATGTTGAAAGTAAACAGTTACACACCAACAAATGGACTTGCAGAGGGGGAATTACATTTTTGATCTTGCACAAACTAATGAATTCATAAAATCAAGAAGATCCATCTCACACAGATCAAGCAATGGGCCTATCTTGCAAGGTTACCCTTGGTGTATGCATGAGTTACTAGGTATTCAAAGTTCTCACATTAATTATACTTAATTATCACTCACGAGGAATCTTGCCGATAATTGCCCGTATCTTATAAGATGACTAACATTCAGCATTAAGCTAAATAAAGTAAATTCATTGACAATCCATAGAATTTGAAATGCTGTTTCTTTATACATAATAAATTCACAGACATGACGTTCTGATTTCTGACAAAAATTGTTTTGATAGTTGTTGTTGTTTTTAATTAGTTCAGGTTAATTCCTTTTAATCGGAACTTAAAGGAAATCAGATGACTGAGGTTGTAGTAATATGCCTTGCTGAAGTTATCTAATATCCAAGTACTCCAATCACTCATTTTAGTAAACAATACTGACAAACGCACATCACTTGCACATTATGGTAAACACACACATGCATGCACAAAATAAGAAAGTGTTTCTGGATAAAGACATAGCTAGTATAACACTTCAATTAATTAATTCAATCAGCAAGAGTTGTGTGCTCATATTTCACTCTCTCTCTCTCACACACACATATCATAATCACTCCTACCACCCAACTTGAGTAAAATCCTTTATGATATACTTGCAGACCTGGCATAATGTGGCCCACAACAAATATTTTATTCTAATAATGTACTGAACTGGGCCATTATTATTATATATATTTTTTACTACTATTTTAATACTAAACCAACAAACACGTGATATCAAATCAATAATATTTTGGCAGCCAAAATGGGTTGGTTATTAAAGGCTACAATTCACTTGTCAATGACATATTATGAAGAAATACACTTCTACCTTGTACATGCACACGCACCCACTGATACTCACATACTTGTGTTTGTTGCTGTTTTTTATTGCTTTTTTTTATTTTTACTTGGTAGTAAATTTTGAATGAAACATTTTGTGTTCCGTGATGTGAATAAACTTACTTCATCTTTATTAAATTAAATTAGTTTCCAGTTCCACAATTTTCACACGCACAAAAATTAATTAATTTATATGATTGAGATGCGCCATGCCTGCTAAATCTTGTCTTATTAGGTGATGTGGAGGAGGCTGTATGACACAAAATCAGGAATGGAGAGGGGTACTCTTTATCAACTTAGAAATTTAATCAACAGAAGGAATGTGAAAAAAGAGGTAAAGAGTGACGTCAATGCAATCGAAGACTTTATTGAAGTTGTAACGACTGGGTACATAGTCAGTGCAGTCATGACACATCTCGGTATGTCCCATATTAATGACATACCCAGTGATTCTACCATATTCCATGACTTATGGATGGAGGACGACTCAGTTAGAAAGTCAGCACTGATGAATATTGCATCTTCTGTCGTGGAAAAGCACGTTGACTTAGCTGCAGAATTTTGTGACCAACCACATGCGAGTGATGATGGCAATGACACTTTAGTTGATGATGACGAACAGAATAGTGATAGCAGTGATGATGGTAGAATGGGTGATGTTAAGGATGATAATGTTGAAGATCACAGTGCTGTTAGTTCAATATGTGATTACTCACGGGAAGTTTTGAGCTTGGGCTTATTTTATCTTTATTTTAAGGATTCAGTCAGAGAAGGAGATGGGACACGCGTAATGCTGGCATGGAAGTATTTTATGCTCATATTTAAGGCCACTAAACACAAAAATTATGCCTTGGAAGCACTCACCATGCTCACACAATATTTTGTGATTCTGCCACCAAATTTAGCAGAGCAACTTAAATGGAGTCGCTTTGTGAATGTGCATGGGTATTCAGGGTGTAACATCAGTGCTGACCTGCATATGGAGCATATGAACAGAGTTGTAAAAACTGTTATATCTGGATTAGGTGCAAACAAAACTGAAAAGGCCATCATTAGGGCAGGAAAGAGTGTGGGGTTACTTAGTGACATTTTGGCTGCATACGACGATGAGGCAGGAGTGTCTTTGATTAGTGGCAAGCACGCTGAAAAGTCAGTTGTGAAGGACTTGCATCTAATTGTAGAACAACTGATGGAGTCTGATGTGTTTGAGAATGGATCACGCACTCACAAGTCATTTTCGAACTTAAAACCCAACATTATAAGAAGTTTACTCCAAACAGACCTAAAGAAATGGATTATCTGCAATTTTTCTAAACATACTATGACTTAATTTTAAATTCTCAACTAGCTATATTTATTTTAATCTTTATTTCTCAACTAGTTCTAAGATCATCATCGTTTAATTACTTTTATGATTAAAATGATTTTATAAGCTATTTTGATATGAAAAAGGGAAAGATAAATGAATTAATGTTCGCCCCACAACTTCCACAGTTACAGTTCCTCTGACAGATGTCACAACACTTGCACCCTTTAGACTTAAAGCTGCAGTCATGAAAGTCCTCAAATAAAAACGATCTTCTACAATGTACGTTCTTCTCCATGCAGTAGTCAATCATGTGCTGCGTGGTATACCTTGTGCTTAAATCTGATGATGTCTTCCAAATTGTAGCACATGATAATAGGCCATCTCTTCCTGCTCGGCCACTTTCCTGCACATACATCTCGACATCACTAGGAACCCCCCAGTGTATGACATGCCGCACATCTGGACAGTCAATTCCCATAGCAAATGCTATTGTAGCAATCACAATACGTAAGGATGATTGCTTGGTAAATTGTTCAATAATTTTATCCTTCACACTTTCATGAGTACAGTGAGTGTACATATCCACTACTCGGTTAACAATGTAATTTGGAGCTCCTATCGGATCAGTGAAATATTCTCCCAAACTACGTTTAAAAAACTGATATATCGAAATTACATTATTATATGTCTTACAAAATATTATTACTCTTCCCATATTTCTTCTTTCTATCTTCAGCTTCTCAACAATACATTTAAATACTTCACAGATTGCATTATCTCCTCTGGGCTTTTCCATCACTGCATATAAAATATTTTCTCTAGCTGGAGGAACATAAATGATTTCCGGCATTTGCATACTTAAACTATTAATTATAAATTTTCTTGTAGAAGTTGTTGCTGTTGCTGTTAATGCCATAACCCTAACTGTCTCTGGTATAATGCTTCGAACTTCGTTTAGATGTGAAAATTCTGTCCTAAATTTCTCTCCCCTAATTGAAAATATAGTACACATAAATAAATAACTAAAAAATACTTGTAATAAAAACTGGGCTGATTAGAGCAAGCTGTAATTATTGACATTAAACATACCATTTCTTTATGCAGTGGGCTTCATCCACAATAAACCCAACCAATTTCAAGTGGTAAATTCTAGATGATAGAATTCGCCTCCACTCAGTTCCAAAAAAAAGTGCCTCAGGAGATATAAAAACAATTTGATAGTCGCCTTTCTCTATTCCTTGCCTAACAGCAGTAGTCATGGATTCCTTGTCTGAGACGTGTGTAGCTCTGATACCCATTTTTTGGATTGTTCCAACTTGATCCTTCATTAGAGCTATCAAAGGTGACACCACCAAAATAATCGAATTTCCACAAGTATCATCTCCTCTCAGAACATCAAACAAATTTGGTAATAAAATATAACACAATGATTTTCCAAAACCAGTGGGCAAAGAAACAAACACATCTTTCCCAGATGCAAACTTCTGCAAGGTTCTCTTCTGTTCTGGCTTCAGTATGAAGCCTAGAGCAGATGAAACTTTTTCTATCGCTAAGTCAACGCTGCATTGAAAAGGAGTCACAGCTTCCATGATGTTGCACCCGAAAATAGTTACGCGCATTCTGGTGGGTTGTTATAAACATATTCATCGAGAGCGGAAATTACTTCGGTAGATACGAGAATGGTGTGCGCAATCCACCAGACCCTTCCCCCGCGTAGCGTCTGGTAAAGGGTCTGGCTACGCCAGACTATGCTTTGACACGGTACTGATCGATAAACCAGAGGATTCTGTTTAGTGCAATTTGGAACCGGGTCGACCACATAACTAACACAAAAAGTCGAGGGTCAAAGTACAAAATTACATACGTACGTCCAAACATATAAACAAACATCTCCGATTTTCAATTGTGTTACCTCTGTAAGTGTCTCGCTCGCTCGCCAAATTATCAGAAATCTCAATTGAACACGACTGAGAGTCAATGCTTCGCTCGCTGAACTAATGCCTGACGCTAGTAACGTGCTGCTGGGCGTTTGTAACGTTCACCCTACACCTTAGTAGTCTCGCGGGCCAGACCCTTTACCTAATCTCTCCGCTCGGTAGGTCTGGCTCTCCAACGCTCCCGTTCGTAATTGGCGAGCGAGCGTAGCGAGCGAGACACTTACAGGGGTAACACAATCGAAAATCGGGGATGTTTATTTATTTATTTATTTATTGGCGAGCGAGCGTAGCGAGCGAGACACTTACAGGGGTAACACCATCGAAAATCGGGGATGTTTTTGTTTATTTTTATTAGCGAGCGGAACTTACAGGGGTAAAAATGAAAATCGGGGATTTTTATTTATTTGTATATGTTTGGACGTACGTATGTCATTTTGTACTTTGACCCTCGCGTTTTTGTGTTAGTTATGTGTTCGACCCCGTCCCAAATTGCACTACACAGAATCCTCTGGTTTATCGATCAGTACCCGTATCACCCTAGAAATAGAATTGTTTACCGTTTTGAATTCTTTTGCGGGTGCAGTTAAAACTTGAAAACTTAAGGGACTTCCATTTCTATTCGAGTTAGTGGTGGTGGTAAGTCAATGCGCTCTTTGTCATGGTTATAAGCCGTGCGCAACAGTATTTACTTGAAAATACATTGTCCACTAGACTACCGCTAAGGTAAGTCTGTGTAGGTGCATGTCCAGTTGTGTCAAAATATTGTGTGTTACAACCACTACTTAGCTAAAGAATATTACAAAGAAAATGTTTAAATAACGTGTATTGTTTTGTTGTTGTTTTTTTCCTTCAATTCAAGCAGTTGCAGAGAGTTTGTAACTATGGCACTGAAATCCCTTTACCTTGTATGCGAAATTTAAAAACTGGACCTTATTTTCAGTAGCTTCAGTGTTAGAAGTCAAAATCATTCATATAAAAATAGTATAGTCTTTAGGCTCGCTCGCCATTTTGTGCTCAAGCACATCACTAGTTTATTTATATATATGTTTGGACGTATGTATGTCATTTAGTACCTTGACCCTCCGTATTTTTGTGTTCGCTCGGCGTTCGACCCCGTCCCAAACTTCACTAAACAGAATCCTCTGGTTTTGCGACCATTACCCGTATCACCTTAGAAATTGAATTGTTTACGGCTTTGAATTGTTTTGCGGGTGCAGTTAAAACTCAAAATTTTATGGGAGCTTCATTTCTATTCGAGTTAGTGGCGGTGGTAAGTTAATGCGCTATTTGTCACAGTTATAAGCCCTACTCAAGAGCATTTACTTGACAATTCATTGTCCACTAGACGAACCACGAAGGTAAGTCTTGCGTAGGTATGTTCAGTTGTGTGAAAGTATTGTGCGTTGCAACTACTATTAAGAATATCACAGAGAAAATTTTAAATAACGCGACTTGATTTTGTTGCTTCTTTTTCAATTCAAACAGTTGAGGGGAGCGGTTACTATGGCATTGAATCCCCTTTACCGTATATGCGTAATTTAACAACTCGACTTTATTTTAAAAACAATAGTGTAGTTTTAAGGCTCGCTCGCCATTTGTGCTCAAGCACACCACTAGTTTATTTGTATATATGTATGGACGTATGTATGTCATTTTGTACTTTGACCCTCGCGTTTTTGTGTTAGTTATGTGGTCGACCCGGTCCCAAATTGCACTAAACAGAATCCTCTGGTTTATCGATCAGTACCCGTATCACCCTAGAAATTGAATTGTTTACCGTTTTGAATTCTTTTGCCGGTGCAGTTAAAACTTGAAAACTTAAGGGACATCCATTTCTATTCGTGTTAGTGGCGGTGGTATGTCAATGCGCTCTTTGTCATGGTTATAAGCCGTGCGCAACAGTATTTACTTGAAAATACACTGTCCACTAGACTACTGCGAAGGTAAGTCTGTGCAGGTGCATGTCCAGTTGTGTCAAAGCATTGTGTGTTACAACCACTACTTAGCTAAAGAATATCACAAAGAAAACTTTTAAATAACGTGTATTGTTTTGTTGTTGTTTTTTTTTCCTTCCAAGCAGTTGCAGAGAGTTGTTACTATGGCACTGAAACCCCTTTACCCTGTGTGCTAAATTTAAAAACTGGACCTTATTTCCAGTAGCTTCAGTGTTAGAAGTCCAAATCATTCATATAAAAATAGTATAGTCTTTAGGCTCGCTAGCCATTTGTGCTCAAGCACATCACTAGTAGTGGAATGCAATTAAACCTTGCGGGTTTTCTACCGCCTTGTCATAAATCTTTGCGAGCTGGTGTTGTATAATGGAGGTTCTAGCTGAGGCTACGCCAGTAGTGTGATAATCAGTCACTTCAATTATTGTCAACTCTCCATTTTTAGGACACTTTTCAGCTCGGAGCTCGTACAAGAACAAGTGCAGGAGGTGGGAGTAGCTAAAAATATTTGTACCACATTTGATAGACGCCCACACACAATTAAACTTGACTTAAGAAGTACACATTTTATACGTCCCCCCCCCACCCAATCCTGGGGAAAGATACCAGAGGGTGCGTTAGGATAACCAGACCCTACCGAGCGGAGCGATTAGGTAAAGGGTCTGGCCCCAGAGACTAACACTTTATTACAATCTGTGCCGGTTAGTGATTTAGCGTTCTAGGAAATAGTGTTCTAGGAAATAGTGTGGGAATAGCTAATCTTTTTTTTTTTCAATTAAGTAAGCAGAAAATACAAGTAAGGGAGTCAACAATTAACAGTTTCACTTGGCAAATCCCAGCTAATAGCTGTGGATATGCTGGGAGTTTCCATTCCAAATCACCATTCCAAATCACCATAAGCTACTACTCTCAAGGTAAATTTAATATAATGAACACAGAGGTGTCACATCTTGTGCACTAGTTTGAAGTTGTTTTGGTGATAATCTCTACTTTTATTTTATTGTGGTTGCTCTTAAGCTACTCTACATCCATTATGGACATTCACAAAAATTTTACTTTCGTAAATCATTTGAACTCATTGATTTAATTTTTTGATTATTCATATTGATACAAGTTTATCAATATTGCCTGCCTGATGAATCTAATGCACAATGATAATTACTCGCAATGGTTAGCATCATACAGTATGTGATTACAAAGTTGGCAATCTATAATTCAAATAGTCATCATGTGAGTTAAGATATTCTGAGAATAAGAATAGCATTTGTTTGTTTGTTTGTTTGTTGTTGTTTTTTGGCCCATTAATCCTGATACACTTTTTTTCCTATGTAGATCCTAAGAATGTGCCACACATCAAACTACCATACATCAGCACTGTTCGAACAGCTGGAAGCACTGGACTATCCATCCATGTGGGTCATTCATCAGCAGTTGATACAATCAAATACAAAATATCGAGTAGCACAAGGTTTTACGATCGCTTCGGTGCTCAACTGGAAGTTTCCAAGTGGTTGCCTACTCTACAGCAACGAAAATCGCATTGACTTGGCCACAACCTACCTATCACCTATAGGGCTTACATTGGAAGCATTAATAATAAAAACTCGAGCAATACAATGGCTTTGCCAGGTATTTCAGGAAAAACAAAGTGAGACTATTGGATATTTTATTGCCACAATATTGAGGTGGAAGAAGCCACCCCTATTTTTGTTTCTAGCTAAGGATGAAATTACATGCATGGTTTGTGATAATACAACATTGGGAATAAGTTCTAATCCAGCAGATTTTAACTCGAGTGCAAATGAAATTATATCCTGTCCATCTACTCAATCAGATAACTTCAGTATTGTAAAAAATACTGATATGTCACTCACAAGAATAGTTAGTCCTAGTATTAGCTCGGAAATTTACTCCTTTAAACAACATAATGGTGTTCTAAGTAGTAATTGTAATAAAGAGCTTCATAAAAAACTCTTTTCTTGCTGTGCTGTTGAGAGTGATTTAGACAACTCTATCAATACAAAAAGAGTGAGCAAGAATGTTGTAAGTTTCAGTACTGTTATATCTGGGGAGTTTCTTCCCAGTGAGTGTATGAACACAACAAGAGAGAGGGAGTGCTCTAACTCGTCGACATGTGAGGAGACCATTACTGATTATTGCATCATTTTAAAAGCAAATGTGCAAGACATTCACTCCTTGTCAAATATGAAACTTTCGGATAACACTTGTGAAAATGGAGATAAAATTAAGGAAGACAGTACCCAGGAGGAAATTGATGCTCACATTCACAATAAAGTATTGGAAAACAAAGATTTAAAACACAATACAGAGGAAGCTAACTGCATTGCTGAAGATTGTATTTCAAGAGAGAAACTTAAAGAGAATATTTCTTGTGAAGATAGCACAGCTTGCCATGATCAACCACAACACATTCATAATTGTGATGGACAGCCACAACTACACACCAATAGAGATAATTCTAAGGAGTTTCTAATAGAGAAAAAAGTAAATGCCAATGAAAGTGATTCAAATATGACAGACAGGTCACATTTAAGTGATGGGGATCTGAAAATGGCCAGTGTAATTCGTATTATGTCTTCAGTTTTAGCTTGGGAGTTTCCTTCTTTACAACCCAGGGACAGAGCACAGTGTCAAGACAGTCCATTATTTGTTGGAAATGATGACAATTTCTTGGATGCATCCACCAAGCTATCCAGTGCTGCACCATTATGTGATGCCACTGACACCCCTCAATCTGTACTTCAAACAACTCAGAATCAAGGAATAGAAACAATCAATCGATTGAAATATGAGCGTAAAAGACATGGAAATAAATTGGACAGCAGTTTGTGGGTTAAACCATCAGGAATATGCAACAGTCCAAGATTAGAAGTCAAAACTAGTGGTTTCACTTCAGAACTCAATGGCATGAAAGTGCATCTCCAAAGTTGTGGCACAGAATTGAAAAGAAAGGACTTCGATATTGCAAGTGACTTAGTGTTGAAAAATCAATTTATGAACACTACTGTCAATAAACTATCTCATAAGATTGCAAATCCTAGTAAGATTTTAGCTGAACGTGATAGGAAATATTTCCACTCCACTGCAAAGGCACAAGAATGTTATTCAAAGCATAGAATTAGTGATCGAGTGCTTGCAGATTTTGAAGACATTCAAGCAAAAGAAATTTCAAAGTCAAATGGTAGTAAAAATAGCACTAGATTACATAAAGACTGCTTAATTCACACCCTAAATAAGTGTTGGGCATTGGTACATCAACTTCATCTCCGAATTACTGACAATAAATGTAAAAATCCTTCAGTCAGTGATGATGAGGACTGTAATAAGCTATTGTATACTCAAGAGGATTTTGACCTTCTATTCAATTTGGTATGGAAAGAATTATCACATGTCATGAGTCACTCATTGTTATACTTACAATCTGATACATTGGTCCCAAAATGGGAAACATTGAACAGGGAGATGCCTGATTGTTTTATTGTATCCAGAATGTTTTTGGAATGTTTAAAAAAGGAAATTCAACTGGTTAAAAATAAATTCATTAAGATTAAGATGCTGAAAAACATTTTACACAATCCCAACAAAGTAAGATATTGACATGCTATAAAATGCAAAACATTAGTTACATTAGTTTGATTTTTTAGGCAGCAGTTAAGATTTACAATTAAGTCTTTATAATAGAATTCAGTTCATATTCTTTTACAAAATGAAGTAAATTACTCATATATAGCCCATTTCATGATGCAGGTGGATTTAAAATCAGTGATGGTGACAGTAGAAAGAGTTATTGACAGAAGAGTAAAGCTTGATCCTACAAGCATAATTCAAGAAAGAAGGGTAATAGTTTTAACTTAGAACATTATCAATTTGCATACAAGAATTTTATATCTTATCCCTTTAGACATGAAAATAATTCAATTGCTTTTTTTCACTGCTATGCTCTCAGCCACAATAAATCACAATTACATCAACTTCACAAAATCCCTTTTCAATGTTTTACATGATATGATTGTTATATGTTAGACCTTGTATGAAAAGGAGATTAAACATTTAACAACAGAATCGGCTCAGATTTTAATTGAACTCAAATATCTGATTGATCAGTACAGGAACTATATTGACATCTTACTAGACCATAGTAATAGAACAGCTCTGCATGAGGATATCCCTATGGAATGTGCATCATTACTAGTTGGGCGTAATGTTTCTAAATTTACACTTGGGTTGAGATTAAGACCAGATATAATTAATACTAAATTGGAAGAAAGACAGGAAAATACGAGTAAAAATAAACACAGTGGCATTTCATCCAGGAAAATGTTTCGGTATTCACAATTTTGTTTCAATTATGATTAGGTTAAAATAATTATTAGTAATGATTTCTATGAAACAGTGAATTTAAAGTGACTAGCCATAATCAACAAGTAGTCCAGATGGAATTTGATTATTAAGTATTACTGAATATAACATGTTACAAGCTATTATTTTCAATGCCCTTTACATAGTTGCAGATCAAGGATAGGAACAGCATTTGAATTTATCAGGAACAAAACGATTGAATTGTCCGTTTTAAAGAATCGAACATGTTCAAAAAATATATTAAAAATGAATTCATTTATTAAATGTTGTATGTCACCATATCCTCCACGTGAAGTCATACTACTCAGAGCTAAACATTATTATACTCAAGTTACCAGAAGTGAAAAGAATAATAGGCCAATCACAATGTGGGCTAGTGAACGTGTTCCAATTAAAAGGCATCCACGTTATCATCCATATAGACGTAAAACATCTGATGATAGTAATTCTTCTTGAAGGTAAACATTAAATAGATATTTAACTACTTAATAGCTTGCTACTTATGCATGTTTTTCCAAGCAATTGAAAAATTTAAATACAATATTATAGAAAAATGATTATTATTGTAATGACTTGTGAACCTAGAGTCCTTGTAATTATTGTTAAATCTTAATTGTATATTAAACTAGGATGACATAGACATCTCTTTGAACTTCAATTCCATTCATTTATTTTTTATATCCAGATAACTCGCATTTAAATTCTACCAAAATGTCATATTTTCGAATTTTTCACTATTTTCAAAATTAGAAATTTAATGGACTCATTCCTGAATGGAGTTGTAAGATTGCAATATTACAATTATGCCAAATTTAAACTACTGTGCTGATTAAAATTTATACCAACATTAACATAATATTACGTTAATAAAGCTGACCTTAATAAAGCTGATTAATGTAATACTATTAATGATTAGTTTCAGTACTATTTAATTCTCAATGAAGGTATCAAATGCAAAGGAAAAAGACAGCCACAGTGATTCACATATTTTACAAAAATACAACAAAACAACAATTTCAAAATTAAAATGCTTCTATTTGCTGCAATGCCTCCACCTTTCACTTCCATCTACTTTCACACAACTAAATAAGTTTAAAAGTCTTCTTACATATGAATTTATCAAGAATTTTACCTTTAGTCTATTCTTCAATTCCTGATGAACATCTGCAGGAGTATTTGTTTCAAGTGTGAAGACAATCAAGACATTGCTCTATCATGTTGCCCATTAAAGAGAGCCACATAAAAATTGTATTTGAAGGATGAATAGTTTTTAGCTACCACTGTCAATGTATACGAGAGGCCAAAGGCAGTCAAGAGAAGAGAAAACAATCCAATAAAACTTAGCATTTGATTTCTGAATATCCTTTCAAAATGAAAAGAAAAAAAGAAAGAAAAAAAGAATGAAACTTAGGGAGTGTGTGGATATTTAGAAAGAAAAATTAATCTATTTTTGTTGTTATTGTTTGCCCAAGTCAATAAACCAATAGCTGGTGACCTATAAGAATGTGATTCAGCTAGCTATGCTAGTAGCTATGTATGAGTCTATTAATTACTTATACTCACACCAACCTGTGGAACCAGGCATAGCATAGCAATGAAATTACTTGCAGTAAAAGCAGGGAAGGGTTCTTAGAAAGAAGCCTAACCCCCCCCCCCCCCCCAC
>WLWD01005122.1_pt1 | contig 14127 bp, 10 predicted proteins | sample 6712731 | NCBI WGS metagenome assembly WLWD01 (sample SAMN12718690, study PRJNA576275) | sponge metagenome | isolation source: marine sponge | host: Mycale hentscheli | place: New Zealand: South Island, Marlborough, Capsize Point | collected 2014-11-01
ACTGATAACTGCTCTTAGAATGGTTGAATCATTTGTGTATATTTACTAAAAAAATTTTTTTATTGACTAGCAGAAATTACAATTATGGAGAACTAATTTTATGGTTTTAATATAGAAAACCTGCTGGGTACTTCCAGTAATGGAAAACCTATTTCTGATCATACTCTGTTTCACTATGCCAATAATTATATCTGCTTCATTATTTAAAAAAATGTTACTGCATGTATTTACTGATCATTTTAGATCTGTTACCTTCATACATAGAAATTGTACAAAATAGTCTCGTTCAAAAAAATACTTTCAACTTTACTGCTACTTGGAATTGTAGCAGAGTTAATTTTGATAACCAGTTTAATGTCTCTATTTCATCATCATCATCAACTGATGTACGTGCAGTAAATGACTGTTCAACTTCTTTTATTCTACAAAACAACACGGAGTATACCATCAAAGTGTCTATTTGTGCAAATGGATTATACAACTCTGTTTATTATTTTGGTAAATACCCCTATGACAACTTTAAAATTCGATAACAATATGATTTTTTTATTTTAGGAAGATGCCCATTAATCATAGGGTCTAACCAACTATTTCTGAAAAGCTATATTACATTTGTTAATCACAGCACAATAGCATTGTTACAGGATGATTCAAGTAATCAATCCTTTCTGTTACATTGTAATAATCAAGGATACTGGAATTGGAGTACTTTATTCTCTACAGGGTCAATGAGGAATATTACTGGTAAGTTTTACAGGACTCTTTTATTTACAGTGTGTAATCAACAATCAGTGTCTTTGAATTTAATTATTATTACTGATAATATTTATATAATTATTATTAAACATCAAGTTAAGTTTAATTAACATATTGGCTGTAAATAATGGTGTTTGGTTGCTACTATGATAGCAAACTTAGTTTTAGGTGTGTTGGCATAATGCTTTCATTTTGTGCTAACAACTAGTTAGATATTCTGTACACAAATGCTTACAGTGACAAGATTTGTTTCATGAACACTTTACAACTTTTTTATTCAGATAATGACACTGAATTTGAGCAAGTAAGTAACAATCCAATTTATTCATTTGTCAAGTACTGTACCTATAAGTTTTATATTTCTCTCCATACTGATACACTGTAGTTTATACTTTAGAGAGGACATTTAAAATGGCAAAAATAAATAAAAGTATTATTAATTATATGCAGTGTTACAAATACAACTAGAGGTTGGAGGAGGTGAATGGATTATTTGGTATCATTTGTGCTGAAAATGCTACGTATTCTGCATAGCTTATATATCTACTAAATAATATTTAATATTTATTTTAATTTCCATAGTATCTGTAAAAATAATTATTCAAATGATTTGGCTCCGCCTTCATTAGTGATTAAAAAAAAACGTGAGAAAATAAAATATATCAATAATAATGCATTGATTTGGCCACAATATAGTATTTGCTTGGAGGTATTGAGGAAATGTAGTGGAAAGCTCAGACAATAATAACAGTAATTGCTAAATGAAAGATGATTGAACATTGGAACAAATAATTAAGTGAAAACTTATAATTTTAACAGGATATAAAAAACAAACCTAAGAGATTGTGAACAAAACCTCATCAATCCATGATGTTGCTCCAAACTGGACTAATTTTGAATCCGGACTCCACATTAATTATTTTTCTTTCTTTTTTTTTGTTGATGTTATCGTATTCTAAAAACGTTCTCTTCATTAAATCCTGTTCTCATACTAACACTTATACTTTGTCCAGGCCTTTCCACTACATTTTTCCAAATGACCCCTAGCAAAACCTATATTGCCACCAAGTCAATGCATTTAATATTATATTTTTTTCACTGTTTTTATCAGTCACTGATGGAGGCTCAACACAAGTTACTATTGTTGAGATAAGTAATTTTTTTACGTAGTAAAAAGGGATCTTAATGAAAATATATTAATCTTGATACATATTATACATACACATAATGATATACATTGTATATAAATTATATTTCATACATACATATATATTAAATAGGTATATTGGAATATGCACTTGAACTTAAACATTAATTCTGACCTTTTTATATATTATATAGTTGAAAGAGCATATAGAAAGTTATAAAATATTTTGAATCAAGAGTCTATATCAGATATACCTTACAAATGAGGAGTGCCTTACAGAGGTATATACATATGTAATATTATAACTGCTGCATGGTTGAACGAAAGTAGTGTCGATTAGTTAATGTGGATACCATTTGGCAGTCTTTTAGCAGAGCACATAAGCAAGTTGTAAGAAGATGTATTAATTGGCATGGAACACTCTCACCTATATAATTATATTGTCCTGATAGATAGCTATTAAATAATGTTTTATGAAAAGTGTAACTTTGGAGTTCATGCTTTAAAAAGTGGACAAAATACACACCAAGAGTATGCAATTCCTACTTAACAATCATCATACCTATGGTATGATATTGAAATGTATGACTATCATGCTTAAATAGCATGATAGTCATACTTCGTTTTTTAATGTGTACCACCGCATATACTGGGAAGGTACCAGGGTGTAATGAGAGTTTCGACTGTAGAAGATCAAGAGTGTTGGAATCCATCGAAACCTTCTCTCCCCCCAGCACCATGGCTGGGGTGAAATCAGAACAGCATATGGCACTGATCATGCAAAAGACCTGCCAAATATCATCTAATCATCACTACACTTTCATTCAAACACACAATGCTTTCATTCATTAGCATTATGTTTATTGTTTCATTCTCATTCCTCACTTATTGTATAGCAGATGAAGGCTAACTTACTATTATGTTTTATGATTAATGCCCCCAATTAATAACCTTAATAAGGTAGAATTGCTCAGTAATGAGCCTGTACCATATTATGTTAGTATTTATTTATTTATTTGTTGCTAATAGATTACTACAGGTACAACAACCAATTGTAACTGTTCCCAATGTATGAGTGATAATCAATCGAAATATATAAATGTTGCAATTATTTCAAGTATTGCATCATCAACATGTTTGCTTGGAGTAGTTGTTGGTGGAGTTGGATTAAAAATGGGACTTACTATTAAAAACTTTAAAAAGAAATGCTTTCAACACAATTGTAATTAAGAAACCAATATTCCTGTTTATGAATATATTAGTTTGGAACGGAAAGTTCAAGTGTCTCCTAACATTGCTTATGAAGATGTAGAACAATAAAATAAATAAATATATATACTAACACTGTAGTGTTTATGGTTTAACTAAATAACAAAGCAGAGCTATTTTTGTACATATAATAAATAGTGATTATTTCAGGAAAGTAATATAGTTACTATACCTATTATTGTTGGGGGGGTCTCATTTTATTTTCAGTGAATTTAGTAGTAGAGTAGAGCTAAGTCCTACTACCTTGCGATCACATCCATAGTAGCTATATTATGCTTATCAATCAAAATTTTAAATTTATTCGAAAATTAAATTTGGAACAACATTCCATTAATTCAATGTAATAATCACTAGCATAGCTGCTCTGTGGTTTAGAATTACTTTTCGGCAATTACTGAAATTAAAGTGTAACTGGGGTGAATTTTTTTTCCACCAAATACCATGAAAAGTACTCTCATATCATTTATAACATGACCCAAAACCAAAACTGATTGGATGCTTCATAATAGCTACATTCTTTACAGCTATTTAGCTTCCTTACAATTCAAATCATCTTGTGGGTTGGCCTTCACGATAATGTAGATAAGATTTCCTGTCTTGGCTTTTTCTGCTTATATACGCTGGATTATTGATTTTTAGGCCAGGGCTATGACATTTAGGCTACATCTAGGGCAATTTAGGTTGATGCTATATCACTTTTTAGGATAGGACTACGGATGTTTAGGTTTAGACTATAATTTTATAGACTGGGACTAAGCTGGAACTATGGCTTTTAGGCTACAAACATGGCTGATTATTATGAGGCTGGGACTATGACTTTTAACTTAGAACTATGGCTTTTCGGCCAGGATTATATAGATTTTTAGGCTTGGACTATGATTTTGCAGGCAGGGACTGTGATATTTTGGTCTAGGGGTATGATTTATTGGTCAGCTTTTTAAGCTGGGACTATGAACTCTGACAGTAAAGAGTGATTATGGCAGCCATAGCATTGCAGAGAGAATTGTAACAACCTTGGTAGTTCAAAACCTTAAGTTTTTTTTAAGTATGAGTCCTCTATTTTTTTTTATTCTGGAACTTCTGATCATCGATTATGTATGAACCAGTACAGACAAAAACAGCGTATCAATTCTGACAAAGGTGCTTCACCTAGGATCCTAGATTGGTAGACTACGCACACAAAACATTAAAAAAAATTATTGCTTAACTTCACACCCAGTGAATGGTAAGTATCACAAGGGAGATAGATGTTAAGCATGGGATGAAGAAACATCCTTCTTTTTTTAATTTAGTTCGCAGTAGAATTGCTAACCTTCAGTGATTGTTATGCTTCTTCGTCAGACTATGCTATATACACATTTTTTTTTTACTCCCAAGAAGAGTTACTGTGACCATCCAAGGGAATTTTAATTTCCGCAGTAACTGGAACCCCACTCCCTGAACTCCTCATTTTTAACACTGTACAGTAATGTTGTTAAAATGCTGGTTTGTTGCATAATGCAATAGGGTATATCTGATGCTGAGATTTACCAGACATTATATAAAGCAATAAGATCGGTTTGGACGTTTGGGTTCTGCAAACACCTTATTACTATAAGAGAATAAAGGAGCTGTTAGTGTAAGTTCTGTAACTGCATAATTCAGTATATGACTTTGATATTTTGCCTTTATGTGCATGCTGTAACAAAATTTAAAGTACACATCTATATACATTTCGGGTGTACACTGGGTGTGAAGTTAAGCAATAAAATTTTCGTTAGGCCAGTCTGAGCACATAAAATTAATTGGAGTAAGAGAGTTGGTTGCTTAGCGATAAATAATGGTCAATACTTTATCTAAAATACAAAAAGGAGGATACCTTTTTATACCTGATGTCTGGGAAATCTGTACAGCAGATATATAGTTGAGTCAGAAATTGTTTTGTGTGCGTAGTCTAATCCAGGATCCTAGGTGAAGCACCTTTGTCAGAATTGATATGCTGCTTTTGTCTGTACTGGTTCATACATAATTGATGATCAGAAGTTCCAGAATAAAAAAAAATAGATGACTCATACTTAAAAAAACTTAAGGTTTTGAACTACCAAGGTTGTTACAATTCTCTCTGCAATGCTATGGCTGCCACAATCACTCTTTACTGTCAGAGTTCATAGTCCCAGCTTAAAAAGCTGACCAATAAATCATACCCCTAGACCAAAATATCACAGTACCTGCCTGCAAAATCATAGTCCAAGCCTAAAAATCTATATAATCCTGGCCGAAAAGCCTTCTAAGTTAAAAGCCATAGTCCCAGCCTCATAATAATCAGCCATGTTTGTAGCCTAAAAGCCATAGTTCCAGCTTAGTCCCAGCCTATAAAATTTTAGTCTAAACCTAAAAATCCGTAGTCCTATCCTAAAAAGTGATATAGCGGCGGCATCAACCTAAATTGCCCTAGATGTAGCCTAAATGTCATAGCCCTGGCCTAAAAATCAATAATCCAGTGTATATAAGCAGAAAAAGCCAAGACAGGAAACCTTATCTACATTATTATCGTGAAGGCCAACCCACAAGATATTTGAATTGTAAGGAAGCTAAATAACTGTAAAGACTGTAGCTATTATGAAGCATCCAATCAGTTTTGGTTTTGGGTCATGTTTATAAATGATATGAGAGTACTTTTCATGGTATTTGGTGGAAAAAATTTTCACCCCAGATACACTTTAATTTCAGTAATTGCCGAAAAGTAATTCTACAGAACACTCTATGCTAGTGATTATTACATTGAATTTATGGAATGTTGTTCCAAATTTAATTTTCGAATAAATTATTGATTAGCAAATAGCTACTATGGATGTGATTGCAAGGTAGTAGGACATGCAAGGACTTAGCTCTACTCTACTAATAAATTCACTGAAAATAAAATGAGACCCCCCCCAACAATAATAGGAATAGTAACTATATTACTTTCCTGAAATAATTACTAGTTTATGACAATAAATATATCATTTTCACTACTATTCAAGTAAGTTTTGATGGCAGTGCTAATATCTAATGGAAGTAACATTTAAACCATTAACAACAAGACACATTAAAACAATTTTTTAAAATTTAATATATGTACAAAAATAGCTCTGCTTTGTTATTTAGCTAAACCATAAACACTACAGTGTTAGTATATATATTAATCTATTTTATTGTTCGTACATCTTCATAAGCAATGTTAGTAGACACTTCAACTTTCCGTTCCAAACTAATATCTTCATAAACAGGAATATTGGTTTCACAATTGCATTGAAAACATTTCTTTTTAAAGTTTTTAATAGTAAGTCCCAATTTTAATCCAACTCCACCAACAACTACTCCAAGCAAACATGTTGATGATGCAATACTTGAAATAATTGCAACATTTATATATTTCGATTGATTATCACTCATACATTGGGAACAGTTACAATTGGTTGTTGTACCTGTAGTAATCTATTAGCAACAAATAAATAAATAAATACTAACATAATATGGTACAGGCTCATTACTGAGCAATTCTACCTTGAGGAGGGTGGACTAATAGGTTACAATGTAGACACCTCTACTATGAAAGCATTGCTTGACTTAGCTGAGCAGCATGCTTTAAGGTCTGATACTTCTTTGAATATTAAGTTAACTAGATCAGAGACCAGGAAGGAGGCTCATCAAGAGAGTATTAGACTTGAAGCTCTAGCGGCTGTAGAACAGCCCCAGCCCAAAGACCCTAGCTTTTACCCTGATTCTTGTGATTCTAACTTCTGTAAGGCACCAGAGAATGCTGATGGTCACTTGTGTGAGAGTACCGTCAAGAGTGGAATAAGTATAGTGGTGAGGAAGAAAGCGTAAATAGGGAGAGTGTATTGGAGGATTTGTGTGGTGAAGATTTTGAAAGGGAAAATATGAGTGTACTTGGAGATGCTGATGCTTGCAGTGAAGAGGTAGACACTGTTGTGTCTGAGGCAGATGATAAGTGCCAAGATTTAGTACCATCTTCTAATGACTTTCACGATGTGGCATATTCACCTGTAATAGGAGGAACTAGGCAGGAGTGGGAGCAGGCCATTAGGTGTGACAATTCTCTTTTAAAATGGAAGCATTATGCCGACACTAATCAAAAAGGATTTTATGGGGATGGATTGTTGTTGAAAAAGAATTATGTAGACTCTCTAGGCAACATTCGCTGTGTACTAGTGGCACCTAGTCAGTTTAGATGCAAAATTCTGGATGCTGGTCATAGATATTTTTGCTAGGCATGGTCTGCCCAGAGTAATATTGGGTAGTCAATTCACTGGTGCACTCATGCAAAGTGTGTGTAAAATGTTAGAAATTGAGTCTATCACAACAACCCCTTATCATCCCCAGTCTAATGGAGCAGTTGAAAGATTCCATGGGACCCTTGTACCCATGCTGAGGAAGGCAATAACTAAACAACTTGACTGGCCCTTGTATCTACCTATGTGTTTGTTTGCTGTGAGGTGTGCCCCAATCACGTCAACAGGGCACTCCCCCTTTGAGTTGTTGTTAGGACACAATGTCAGGTCACCTGTTGATCTAGTTAGAGAGGAAATAGAGTGTATTGAACCTCAACCAAAGAAAGTTAAGGAATGGTCGCTTGATCTTAACAATAGGCTAGATCTTTTGCTGGAGTCTGCCAGAGAAGTAGGCTTAGCACAATCTGACTATAGAAAGTTATATTATGATAGGAAGGCATGTGTGAAGGTTTATTCTGTTGGTGACAAGGTCTTGCTTAGATCTCCATGTCTTCATAGTAAGCGGGAGGAAGCTTGGGAAGGACCCTACGAAGTACTTGAGGTGGTCAGTGCTGTTAATGTTAGAATTAGTCTGCCTGAAAAAAAGAAAAGACAGAAGGTTGTCCATGTGAATTTGTTGTCCCCATATCTTGAGAGTAATGCAAAAATAGCCAGAATGGTGATGGTCGTGGAGGAGGAAGCAAGTCAGGATTGTATGACTAAGAGTAGTGATGAGTGTCTTTTAAACATTGCACAAAAGAATGAGCTGTAGCAATTTATTGACAAGTGGCAGGATTCTTTAACAGATTCTCCTGGCAAGACAGCTATTCTTAAACACACCATTGCCACTGGTCAGCATTCACCTGTCCGTTCTCACCCATACTTAATACCTGAGAGTAAGCAGCAGGGTGTTAGAGATGAATTGCAACGACTACTCAAAGCTGGTATCATTGTACCTTCCCAATCACCCTGGGCATCACCCATTGTTCCAATAGTTAAGTCAGATGGTTCCATCAGAGTCTGTGTTGATTATAGAAAGATCAATGCAATAACTTTTCCTGATCCATACTGTGGGCTTGGTTAGGCGCTTGGTAGACGCTTGGGCTCACAGGTGGGCTGGTATCAGGATGAGGTTGCTGCCACCAGAGTCAAACAGTGAGTGTGGCTTGGCTGTCCTAACTCCTCAAGCTACGTATAACCAAAGGTAAGTTGGATTAAGCTTTAATGCAGGGCGTACCCTGACACACAATGAAGCACACAAGCACAGGATAGAATGTTGACTGAATTGACACATGACAATTACAACTTAAATACAGAACACAAACCACTCCTACACATGATGCATAGTTCCTGCTTTGCAGCGAAACATTCACACCTATAGCACGCACAAGCTAGCACAAAACTCGATACCATGAGAAACTACAACCTACTGACGTTACATGATACACAAATAACAAAGACTAATTATGCTAATAATACAAGTTATATGAATGACAGAGAGTTTATGTCCCCCTCCTTCTTTTAGCCACTGCTTTCCATCTTCTGTTCTTTTGACTCTTTCTTGCTCTTCTTTGTCTTTACTCTGGTCTCTCTTTCATCTGTTCCATCTTCTTCTTTGTTCCTCCAGCATCGGCTAAGGCAGTCTGCCACAACGTTTTCCTTTCCAGGACGATATTCGATTGTGAAATCAAAGTCTGAGAGTTTTAGAGACCAGTTCAGAATTCTCTTATTGTTCTGAGGATTCCTCATCATTTGGGTAAGGCCTTTGTGGTCTGTTCTGACGAAGAAGTGATGGCCAATGAGGTAGAACTCAAAGTACTTTATGGTGCTGTACAGGGCCAAACCCTCTAATTCCTTTGCGGAATATCTCTGCTACGCATTTTTGGTCTTCCTGGAGAAAAAGGCAACCGGTAAGGTCTCATCCAATCTGATCACAGAGAGCACTCCACCAATTCCCATGGCCGAGGCGTCAGAATCCACTATGTAAAGATCATCTCTATGGGGAAAAACAAGGATAAAGAAACTGAAAATGACATGCACAACTTACTGAAAGCATTTACCAACTCTTGAGTCCAAGACACCTTGTCTGGGGCAACTTTGGATGTGTGAGGAACCAGCGGTGCCGAGAGAGAGGCAAAGTCTTTCACAAAACGTCTGTAATAGGACAGGAGACCAAGGAAGCTCCTGAGCTGCTTTTTGGTACAAGGTCTGGGATGATTTCTGATAGCCTCCACTCTAGCTTCTGGTATGGACATCGAACCTCTACCAATGACATGTCCAAGGTACACAAGACTACTCTTTCCAAACTCACATTTGGAATTTTTGCATTTAAGGCCTGCTCGGCTAAGACTACTAAAGCACCATTTTGATATGTGACAAATGTTCTTTCCAGTTTTGGGAGTGAATCAGTATATCATCGATATAAACAGTAACATGGTCTTCCTGGCGAGCCAGCACCCCTTCCACCAACCTCTGGAAGAGAGCTGGGGCATTTCTTAAACCAAAGGGCATTTTCAGGAAGTGGTATTTCCCAAATGGAGAAAGGAAAGCTGTTTTCTCTCTGTCCTGTTCAGCTAGCCTCACCTGGTAGAATCCCCTGGTGAGGTCTAACTTACTAAGGCAACGGAAAGACTAAATCAAAGGGACTTAGACCACTGTCACTGTTAGGCATCTGCCTTAAGGTAAATAGACAGAAAGGGATTTGCTGAACCCAGTCTAGGTTGTTGGATATTGATTTGGTCAAGATTGATTTAAGGGTTCTATGGAATCTTTCAATAGCCCCATTTGTTTGAGGGTGGTAGGGACTTGTTTTCAAATGGCTGATACCCATCATAGTGCACAATTCTTTTACAGTGCGGGACAGAAACTGTGAGCCTCTGTCACTCAGGATGACTTCAGGGATTGAGGTTCTACTAAATACATGGACTAAACCTTCAGCAACACTTTTTGCTGTTATGGATCACAAAGGGATGGCTTCTGGCCAACGGAAGGCCATGGAGACACAGGTAAGTAGAAATGCACCCTTCCCTTTAGGGAGAGGTCCAACTAAGTCCACAGCAAGGACATCAAAGGGTTCTGTTAATATGGGCCTCTGGACAAGAGGTGCTTTTGGGGGTGTGTATTGAGAGAATCTCTGGCATTTGTCACATTGCCTACAATGATCAATGACGTCTGTGCTCATATTTGGCCATGTATAGTATTTGGCTAGCATCTTATGGACTTTATCTGGGCCCAAATGACCATTGTTGTCATGAGCAGTGACAAGGATACCATTGACTCTGGGTCTGGGAACAACTAAGACTTCCCTGTTAATATCCCAGTCCACCACTTTTCTTTGCACCAACACACTATTCACCATTCTATATCCCCTCTCTTCTCTCTCTGCTAACTTTCTGATTGTGTCAAGGGATTTATCTGCTTTTAACTGATCTATGTATTGTACTTTATCATTTCCTATTCCCACAGGTAACAGGTTCTCAGTAAATTCTACTAATTCCTTACACTCATCCGTTCCCTTACCAGGTACTAGGTCCTCATTGATGGAAGCAGATGAATTCGTCCCAGCCTCCCTACCAGGCACTCTTCCATCCACCTCCAAGTTCTCCTCATCTACCGAAGACTCCAAACATGTCTCCTCTTCTCTGACTCCTCCACCAACTACATAAGGCGACGTTTCATCAACACCCTGCAAGACAGACTCCTCATCCATCTCTACAGAAGACTCTTTCTCACTTTCCTCATCATGACTCCTCTTCTTGGAACTACAAACATTGACATCGTCAATAATGGGAATACAATCTACATCTGAATCATTAATGCACTTGTCATCAGCCAACTTTTGCGCTCTTGTCACTGCACTTATGTTTCTGGACATTATTGTATTGAGCAAAAATGAAATATCATCATTATCGGTTAGGGTGACAGGCAATATGCACCAAGGTAATTGCTTTTGGGTGTCATTAACAGCACATATTTTCTTTGTGAGTTTACCGTCAATCTCAAAGGGACATAAAGCGAGTTGATAAGGCTTTTTATCAAGGCCTGCACAGTCAATTATACAGGTTCTGCCTAAGTATTGGTTTTTGTGAACAAAGTTAACAGGTACAATGCCACAATCCGCTCCTGAATCTATGAGTATATCAGACACATTCATGTTAAATAGCTTAATTATAATAATGTAAGATATTCCAATGCAAATACTAGTATCTTTTGAGATTACCATACACAAGAAGAGACTTAAAAAGCTTTATGAACCTGAACTTTAATTTAATGTTTGTTGCTTACTATTTGCTTTACCAAGCAAAGTGTACAAACACAGTAGACTAAGTAACACCTGAGATATACTAGGCATCTACTGGAGTTTACTGAAGTGGTAAGTTCACAGATAGTATAATAATATAATAATGTCAATTAAAAGGCAATGGGTGAGTTGGCACAACTAAAAACGGCTAGTAGTACATGGTTCAGAGACACGCATCTGTCTAGTGCCATAAGAAGGGCAAGAATTGATGGGCCTGTATCTCCCGAGCACTCAACTTCATTAAAATTGACATACCTAGTAATTACTGTAACAATAATAAATAATTTGGTTGATCACATAAAAAAAGGACCTCCACACTGATAGCTAGCTATAGCTATTCCTTTTTTTTTTATTTACTTTTTTGAAATTTTCCCAATGAGTTAGCCAGAGGATAAACTTGTGACCCAGCTATGAAGTTTAACTGAACAGATTACTTCTCATCTATGTGAAGGTTTATTTTCAACTACACAGTAACTTCGTACCCCGAAAACCCTTACCACTAGAAAATGCTCGTGTAGCATTGGTTGGGCGAGCGAGCGAAGTTCTGGAATGCGCGCGCGCGTTTAAACGACCACGTATTCAGTTTAAACGACCACGTATGCGCGCGCGTTTAAACGACCACGTAGTTTAAACGACCACGTATTCAGGATTTCCATAGACTACATCTTAGAGTTGCTCGCTCGCTTCGCTCGCTCGCCAATTAGAGTAATAGAGTAAAAACCCTCTACCATAAGAGTATTAGTAAAGACTGGAAATGGTCGTCTAAATCATTGTCAAAGGTTGCATGCTGTAATTGCACCCGGTTCAGGAATATTTTGCGATAGAACGTATCGAAATTCCTGGGAGCCTTGGATGGGAAATATCGGGTGAAACTGGAATCTTTCCTGGCCCATGCGCGTAGACGGGTCGTCACCTCCCCCCCACCCCCCCCCCCCCCGCCCCCCCCCCCCCCCCCAAAAAAGTGCCGCCCCTACCTAGTCCTTTCCACCCACGCAGAGCTCCATTTTGCTTTCTGGGAAGTAAGCGTTACAGAGCGTGGGTCTTGAGCTGTTATAGCTGCGACCGAGCTTCCGACGTCGCTGGACAGGTTAGGGAAAGCATTTAGTGTTGCTCAGACTTCCCTTTTAAATGCTCTATTCAGAGCTGGGGTGACTGGTGTTTCAGTAAAGCATAGGCATGTCAGCATGTGTTGGAAGAAGCTGCTGATGATACTGGCTTAACTATGCAACAAGAATTAGTAAGTTATGAAGATATGGCTTAGTATAGAATGGCTATGTTATGTATTTGGTCTAGAATTGAAGGAGAAATAGTAGAAGACAGAAATACTGAATCAGTAAATACTTTTCAAGATACCTTTGGCGTCCTGGCAGAATTTTCAACAGGAATAGACAAAATCAAATGGTTAGATTAATTGATATTTAATAATGCAATCTAAGGTACTTTTAAGCGGTTTGCAATAACTGTGATGTAAAATAGTTAAACCACGGCAACTTTCGGAATTATTGCTAGATAACCAACCTCTCCCTGGGGCTTCCTCCTCAGGATCAGGTTTTTTTTATCAGCGATAATTCCTCATACATAGTAAGTAAATAATAGTTAAACCATTGGTTTGAAAAATTATCGCTCCATCCCGGAAAGGGCATTTATCCTGAACTGTCATGGTCTAACTATTTTAATACCATGGTTATACCATTTCATACTGTGTAAACGACCTAATATTAATAGCAGGTTTTGACGGGAAAATTTGGTCCAACATTAACAATTACTAGCAAGTACCCCACCACACATTGGCGCTTGATGTATTGCAGAGTAAATGCAGGTAGCATAATTTATTTTTATTCATTATCATCCTCTACCACTTGGTTAAGGTTACATCAGTTTCTCTCTCCTGCTCTCCTTTTTCATGAACTATCTCGGCTTTTCTTATCTCCTCATTTCCTCTCTTCAGTTAGGCATGGAGTCCCTTCTCCTTAGTCTCTCTCTCCTGCTTCTGAGTCTTTCTGTCCTTCTATCATGATTGTGGACTTGGTTTTGCGAACTTTTTGATTCTTTACCAAACTGTTCAAGCTCATGAATTATTCATGAATACGCACCGTCATTGTTACTGACACACAAGTGTATTATTATATCGATAGCACTGAGCCAGCGAGGGTCCCTCTGTAATACTGACTATAAGAAGTGTACCATGTACTGGAAAGTATAGAGTAAACTGACAAGTGTTGTTGTGATCATGTCAGTATATATGACTGTCCACAGGAGATCAGTCACAATACAGCAATCATGATTGTAAGGAAGAGATTGTAGAATGTATACATATGTGACATGCACAGATCACACTATTTGCATAACTAGCATTGCATCACAACATGAAGAGGGAAATACTCATGCACGGTCAACGTCTG
>WLWD01002024.1_pt1 | contig 14114 bp, 8 predicted proteins | sample 6712731 | NCBI WGS metagenome assembly WLWD01 (sample SAMN12718690, study PRJNA576275) | sponge metagenome | isolation source: marine sponge | host: Mycale hentscheli | place: New Zealand: South Island, Marlborough, Capsize Point | collected 2014-11-01
AAGGAGTAGTTTATGAAATCCCATGTATGGACTGCAGTATGGTATATATAGGGGAAACAAGACGTACACTAGACAAACGTTTAAAGGAACACCAATATGCAGCAAAAAGGCATGATGAGAAGAATGGTATAGCTGTACATGCATGGAACAGTAATCATAAAGTAAATTGGTTGGAGGCCAAAGTGAAAGAGAGAGTTGAGAACTACACCAGAAGAAGGATTACTGAAGCAGTAGTGATCCAAAGCCTGCCATCAACATCTAACTTGGACAATGGCCTGGAGTTAAATCCAACATGGCAACCTATTATAGCGTCACTATAACTAGTGCATCCTCAGGGTTTTTGCATTTTATTGAACTGGTTTTGTTTTTTGTCATTTTCAGTATTGTGTTTTTTTGTCAACTGATGAAGACCTACGGGTCGAAACGTTTTGACTATTTATAGTTATAATCTACTACGAAAGCTAATAAATAAAATTACCATAAGATATTGACGACTTTTAGATAATTTTGTGGATGACTGTCGGGTATTATCTCTGGAGCAATGAAATGTTAAAGATAAATTTGTTTAATTTATATGTCAGTCATTGTAGTTTTTTAAATGGTGTTATTTTCAAGATAGTGAACTAATAAGAAAGTGTATTAACCTCTTCTTCTAATACATACACCATTATTCCTTACCTTGTAAAAAAATTGCAGTTAATAACAGTAGAACTCTAAGCATCAAGATGAAACAATCGCTATAAGAGGAAAGAAACTCCAAAAACAGTTAAGGATCAGGAAAGTGATCTGGAACAGTAAAAGACCCAGCATTCACCCCTGGATCTGGGAACAAAGAATTCCCAGATTGTGCTGAAAAGCACAAGGGATCCTGCATGGGTACAGTCACAAGAATCCATAGAAGTAGAAACTTTGAAGACAGCATGGTAGCAAGCATTTCACCGCGGGAAGCCAAAAAAAAAAAATTGGAAAACTCTTGGTCACCGCGCATGCGCAAATGATTGACTATCTGGTGCACCATGAACTTTGACCTTTAATAAACGTTGCTAGTTTTTCTAAGTCCTCAAAGGGTGCGTCGTTTAAAAAATCGCTCCCCGGAGTAGTAGTAGCTTCCTTAGCTTTAATACTTTATGTGCTTACATACGCTTTTCAGAAGTAGTGATAGCTCTCTTAGTACTGACTACAGGTGGCTCTTGACAACTAACAAACAAACCGCACTTAGCCGGAAAAAAGGCGAGTTTTTGAATTTAAATCTGGTAAAGGGTCTTCAATGGCATAGTAACCGGTCGAATCAACTTTTTGTTTCTTGAAAAGCAAGCATTTTCGAAGGAATTTTCTCACACTTTGGCGCTTAATTATAAAGTAAGGCTTGCTTAATGCTGTAGTTTCAGAATAAACTGGGATCAAGCCTAAAATGCCGTGTTTTTTGAAGAAAAAAGTTTCCTGCGCGCGCGTTTAAAGGGCATACGTACAATCCATACATACATACATATAACTAGTGGTGTGCTTGAGCACAAATGGCGAGCGAGCCTGATAGCTAGGTAACATAAAATGTTACTATTTTTAGCTTACTTCATGCAAACACTATAATAGCAGTTATGACATTTGATTTCAGTAAACAAATACAAAATCACTCTCTTACCTGATTAATGGTAACTTTTGTAGTATCAAACATCAACCATTCTGATAATCTCAATCACCAGTAACTCTTGAACAAGCTCTCAGCTACGATAAAAAATAAACCAGTGTTATTATTTGTAATTTTAGCCAACAATATGGAATTACTACTTACATCATTCTTGAGTATTGATAACTTCTGTAGTATCAAATTGAAGTTACTTTGACCATCTGAATTACCTTGAATTCTTGACAACAAGCTCTCACCTACAAAAACAAAAGACAATCAATTTTAGCACACAAATACACTATTACTTTCTTACCTCATTTTCTTGAGCACTGGTAACTTTTGTAGTACCAATTTTGAGCCAATCTCCTATTGAATTTACCAGTCCCACTGTTGACAGCTCTTAGCTCCCAAAAAAGAAGCCTAGTTAATTTTGCATATTTAAGCTTACAAATGGAATTAACGTACTTACCTCAGCTTCCCTCGAGAAGTCGTAGCTTCCTTAGCATTAATACTACGGCATTCTGACTACCAACGGCTCTTGACAACCAACAACCGGCACTCCGTATCCCCCATAAAACGGCGAAGTTTTGAAATTAAGTCTGGAAAAGGGTCTTCAATGCCGTAGTAACCGGTCGAATCAACTTTTTGTTTCTTGAAAAGAAAGCATTTTCGCAGGAATTTTCTCACACTTTGGAGCTTAAGTATAAAGTAAGGCTTGCTTAATGCTGTCGTTTCAGAATAAACTGGGGTCAAGCCTAAAAAGCTGTGTTTTTTGGAGGAAAAAGTTTCCCGCGCGCGCGTTTAAAGGGCATACGTACCATCCCACATACATATATACATATAACATATACCCGATTTTGCATTATCCACCCCTAATACTGTCTCGCTCGCCAACTAGCTTTATAAAAACTGCATTCGACTAATGTAAGCTAAAATAATTTACGGTGTTGCTATACTGTATAGTGCAGTCACTATCTTTGTACTTCAGGGTCAACTTTCTCTGGAACTTTGCCTTTAACCGATGGCTCCTCCTAATCCATTGAAAAATTCAGTCTAATGCGGGTAGAGTTTCTGCGCTAAAGAATGACGTTGTAACCAACTAGAAACTTCTTGAACTGTACATTGTGCACGCTTGCCACTTACCCTTACTATTTCACTTAAGCTACCGTGTCACGTTATTAATATTTTTATTCTCTTACAATCACTAGTTAAATTGTGCATATTATTTTAAAAACACTCGTACATAATAGTCTATTATATAAAAATCAATAGAGTTATTGCTAGCTAGCTGTGATATGAATAGTAATCTTCTGCATATTGATAGACGTTGCAAATATCATCTCTCTTACGATACTTGTACTTTCTAGTCACTGCAGCCATTACAATCAAAGAAACTAAGCCAATTACAAAGTGAAAAATACATAAGTCTAACTCGCAACCAAAATGAATGTGGTCCCAAGCTAATATAGAAAAATGAAAAAAACATAATGAGAACAACTCAATGATTGCTTTGATGAAGAAGTAGACACCAAATAAAAGTCCTTTCATGTACTGAGGACTCTGACAGCAAATAAACTGCCACACTGCAATGTAAAATAACATCTGGCTCACTGCAGACAAGAGTAGTTGCAAAGGTGGCAGAAACATTTCGGGTATGCTTACCAGCTGTAATCCATGTATCTTACTATTGTTAACTCCAACACAATGACTGTTGAATGAGTAACTCTCATTATCCTTTGAAATGAAGCCACATAGAATGTAAATCAAGAAAAAAATGCTCATAATCAGCAAGCTCATTCCCATTCTCTTGAAAATGCTGGGAATGTAACGAGACAAATAGGGCTTTACAAGGAACAAAAAGAATGGAATGCTAACAATAACTGTTAGTGACAACAGAATTCCATTGTGAAAAAAAAATCTATCGAAGATGCTGTGACTTTGTTTGTGATAGTTAGATAACACTATTGTGCTATACAAATCCAAACTAAAGAAAGGAGATACTAAAACTAAAACTTTGCTAATGTTTATGAAAACTTTTACATCTTCCACTTGCTCTGTAGTAAATGGTCCGCCATACCTTTGCTTGCCGTAGTCTATTCTAGACGGACGTTCATCCTCGCAGTATGTAAATGCACTCCTCCTCACTGGCTTCTTGTGGTGATAAGCATATTTGATGATGGCATACACTTGATAATATGGATTAACTTTCAAGCTGTTTGATTTAAACATGGATGAATATTTATCATCTAAATATAATACTGCCACTGAAACTATCACTGATAAGCTTATACAAACTTCGTACACAACTGCATTGGACACACTTATGTGCACAATATGTCTGTAAGCATCCAATTCTATCCTATCATCAGGGATACTTTTAAACATTTTCACCAGTATATTAGCAACCTGCTCTACTAAGAAAAAAATATGAATGTAAGCATCTGAAATTGTAGTAGGCATATCTTGAAGTTGGTCAATCCCGAACTGAATAATGTTGGTGACAAAAAATACCCTTCCCAGATAGTAGCAGAATAAAGAGAGCACAAGCAGAGATAAAACCAGATAGTACTTGTAATCTATACTATCCACAATTACTGCTATCAAGATCCAAATAATCAGAGTAAGAAACTCAAATGTAATCATACAATATGTGCTCATTTTCAAAACTTTATAACTTCCATACTTTACATCAGCAAGTAGTCCAGCCAATGGAGAAAAAACTGAGAGAAAAGCTTCCACAATTGCAAATTTAGTAGCGTCTTTAGAATCCATAAACAGTGACATAGCTGAATGCTCGAGAAATAAGTAGTACAAGAGACTATTTGCAAAATGCCACATCAGTATTACCTGAGCAGTAGTTGTAAAGTAGCATAGAGAACATAGTCTCTTGTGAACAGCCATTATTCTATTCGTATTTCCATTGTAACAAAATTTGGCTGTTATACATACGTGTATGGCTTGTTGTTGTTTTTTCAAACTTCAGTTTCAAAAAATAACGACGTAAATTTAGATAAACATTGCTGGTAGCAGTATTCTTAAATGTATCCCAAGAGTGTTGTTAAGGAAATCAGCAAAGAATCATGACTATTCCATTGTTAAAGCTGTTACTACTTTAAATAACAAAAGAATTGTACAAACACTTCCTCATATATCCTTAATTTCATTGTGCATGTAAAGTGAATGTCTTATTTGTCAACAACTTAATACTTCACAAACAATTATCATTGGACTGTACTGCTGTCTATTCATGCGTGTAAAAACACATTATTGCCGAAGGTTTTATTAGAACTCGTAAATATGCTTTTTTACAAGACAAACCCTCAAGAATCTTGGCTATTTTAACTATGTACACTTGACTTATACAAAAATATTTACTAAGACAGAACATTCTAAAAATGATATGTTTATTGTTGTTATAGTTGTTCTTGTTGTTGGTTTTCAGCTTGAACAACCAAAATTTGAGCTACTTACCGTAAGGGCTACAACTGGCCTGACAGTCTTTAAAAATAAATTGTGAGAGTCAAAGCACTACAATATTCCTGCACCACAAGTATAAGAACTATGCCATCCCACCCATGTACTAATCTTTTTCCACTTTCATCACAATTGTACTTAACATCATTTACACAATCAGCAGAAGCTCCTGTACAAAAGTGCCTTAGAGTACTTAATGAAGCATGCCATGAATTATGCTGCTGGTCCTTGAGCTTCAACAGCCCCATCCATCCCACAGCTGAGCCTCAGCCAACACTGTGTGCCAGATAGTTTGCATGCAAATGATCGTAGACTCCTTAATGGTTCAACAGCTCCTGCTCACCTCTGAACCTCAGCTCTGCCATAATCATTAAAAAAAAACAATCTGTCAAGCTTCCCACAGAAAACTTATCAAATTTAATCACATGTTCTTTATTCAATTATCTGCTGGTTATATCACCGCCACTGCCTGTCATGTGACACTGTGCCTGTGTACAATTATACTCTCCATTTCTACTTTGTCTGCTGGTTAATTTAATCACTGGTAAATTTATTTTCCTTGGGTACTGTTGTTGTTTTTTATTTCTAGTTATAATAGCTGGACAGAATTGTAGTACATGTGCTTTGTATAGATTAACAAATAATATCTCTTAGCCAGTAAAATTGTACATTATTTGATTGTAGAAATGATGGCTACACATACATGCACTGTTAACAATAATATGCATGTGTTGCATCAGGTTGAAATTATAAATCCCAACATTCTTTGCTGAAGAGTTAATAGTAAGACAGGTAAACTTGTACAACCAAAATGTCACAAAATTCTTTATAGTAATACTAACAGTTATAGGTAACTATAATTGCATAATTTTGTTATCTTCCTTGTAGCTTACACAGAGATAATACCATTTCATAACGTTATGATAAGACACGAATATACACAATCTCTGTCAGTTATTGACAACTTACTAAAAAAAAAAGGAAGTTGATAAAACAGTAAAAGGAGGAAGAGGAAAACTATAAAATGTTCTTTTGTGGGTAAAGAATCCATATTCTGACTTTCTTATCCTTGAGTAAAATTCTAAGAATCATCATTTCTTATCATGAGGGTGACGAGTTCATTTTCCAGCTTCTCCACTACTCATTATATTATGCTTTTAATTTTGCTGTGGCAGTTTACAAACAGTTTGCTCTTCTACCTATTTCTTGAGCCTGCTTATGTATTAATGATGATGGATATAATCAGTAGTACTGAAGTGATATTAGTTGAAGCTACTCTTTCTAGTTTATCTATTGTGGCTGGCATTTTAGCAGATTTAAAGTTTGGGCGTTATACAGTTTTAAGAATGAGTGCTCATTTCATGATAGTCTTTGAAATTGGAGCTCTCATATCTTGGATTCTAATGTCAGTTATAGTTACTACTGTAGATTATAAATTCTACATAATACTGACACTGACTATCTCGGAAGAGTATTTTTTATTACAAATATTATTCAGTTTGGAACAGATCAGCTTCGAGACATGCCTACTTCCAAGTCAGACTGTTATATTCATCTTGTACTATTTGTTGAAAAATTTGCAGCAAAGTTTTTGGTAAATGCGAGCAAAAGTCTAGCAAGGGATAAAATTGAATTAAACACTCATTACAAGAAAGTACATATAAGTACTACCAATGCTGTTGTATTTGAAATTTGGTTAAGTTTAGCTGTGATACTTAGTATTGTTGTGCTATACTTTGTTGAAAATAATTCGACTGTTTTTGTGCATGATAATATGAAAGGAAATCCTTACAAGTTGATATAATATGATGTCATCAAATTTACTTGCCAATACAGACGACCCATTAGGAGGAGTACATTTACCTACTGTGAAGACGAACGTCCATCTAGAATAGACTACGGCAAAATAAAATATGGAGGACCATTTCTTACAGAGCAAGTAGAAGATGTCAAAGTTTTTAAAAACATTATAATAATTTTGATTTTAAGCTCTCCATACTTTGTATTAGAATTAAGTGGTAAAGTTATATTGTATTGGTATTACTATCCTCAATTGAGTACTAAAATAAGTGAACGATTTCTTTCCGATTATGATGGAATGTCACCGTTAGTTATAACTCTGGGCATTACCTTGTTTCTGGGTGCAACTAAATTATGCTTTTACAAATACTTGCCCAGTATTTTCAAGAGAATAGGCATAAGTTTATTCATACAATGTGTTCTTTTCCTATTATGTATTGTATGTGGTGTCATTACTAAAGGACATCACAGCCCTACTTTAGTAGATTCTTGCTTAGGATTCAATAATAACAGTCATATTCATCCATGGAAGCTGTTGAAAATATCTGAAGTATTTTTGCTCTCTATTCAGCAACTATTATCTTCGCTGAGTCACATGTTGTTTTACATAGCTGTGTGGCAGTTTATTTGCTGTCAGAGTCCTCAAAACATGAAAGGATGTCTATTTGGACTCCTCTGGTTCCTCAAAGGAATATTTGAATTGGTATATCTGTGTCTTTTATATTTATCTATACGCTCTTGGCGTCTATTTAAATTTGGATGTGTTTTTGACTACTACATTGTTGCTTTTATAATTGGTTTTGTCAGTTTAATTATTTTCACTGTTTGTGCTAGGAAGTACAAGTATCGTATGAGAAATGACATATGTAACATCTACCAGTTTGCAGAATATTATTATTCGAGTATTCCTTGATAATTTGTAATTAGCTATAGTTAAACCTGTGCTTCATTACAAACAAATTTTAAGTTAGCATATTTGGTTCTACATCATCTTTTTGTGGCTGTGAAGAAGAACACTAGTCTGGTTTTTATCTCAAGGTGTTCAAATAGTAACTTTTTGTGTGAAACTGAAAATAATTAGCTAATATTCTATATGTTTAATTGGCAGTTAATTACACACAAACTTTTTATAATTAATTATCATATGGAATGGCCATGTCTAAACATCTTGATTGCTCAGAATTTTAATTTTTACATAAAAAAACTACTCATTAATTTAAATGATGATATATATGGTTAGCTATAGTAGTTAACTCAGCTTATTAAATTTCTCTAAGTTCCTCCTGTGAACTTCTCAGGACTAAGAACTGTACAGTCAACTCTACTGACACATAAAACAATAATGTGCAATGGATTACTATTCAATATGAAAAGCAACTGAAGAAGTACAATAGAGTGAAACTCTAAATGTGTAAAGTTGTTGGCTAAAACTAGTCCAAAAGGACTATTGGTATAAGAGGAAGTGTGGTTTATGAATGGTTTAGAATTCACAACAAAGTAGGAAAATGTTGCAATAATGTTGAAAGTTGCTCTAACAGAAAACGTCAACATCTAATTTTGGAGATTCTGTTCTTCTGTCAAATATATAAACAGCGGTTATACACTCACCTGTTTAGGAGTTGATGTGAACAAGTGTGGATGGACATTAACATTCGCACCTATTACCGATTCTTACCATATGTGTGTTGACAATTATTGTGCTGCGTATCACATGTGATTGTGATGATCCTTACCTGTTGGTTGTCTCTCTGTGTGTATGTGAGTGTACTTCCAAGTTGATTAAAGCCAAGTTTTATAATGAAATCTTAATAGTTATATTCGGCCACCTCAATTTAATCAACTTGAAATGGAACGCTACCTCCGACCTGAAAAACTGGATGCCGACCCGAGCTCTAGCACGGCGGGCAAGGAGTGGCAGCATTGGTTTCGTACGTTCGAGAATTTCGTTGCTGCCTTGCCCGGAGAAGGACTAGACAAACTCAGGGTCCTGACTAACTATGTAAGTCCCCGTATATTTGAGTATCTGGAACAATGTGAAACCTATGAGAACGCTATAGAGACGCTTAAGGCTCTATATATAAAGCCCACTAATGAGATATTTGCTCGGCATTTGCTTGCGACCCGTCGGCAGCGAAACGGTGAAAGTCTAGATGAGTTCCTGCAGGCCCTCAAGACCCTATCTAAAGATTGTGCTTTTAAAGATGCCACTGCTGCTGTGTATAGAGAAGAAGCCATTCGAGACTCTTTCATAACTGGCCTGCTGTCTACCACTATCAGGCAACGCTTGCTAGAGAACAAAACTCTAGACCTCAATTCTGCGTTCTCCCAAGCTAGAGCCCTGGACTCTGCTCAGAAAAGCAGTGAGTCCTACCTGCCAGTAGGTGTCCCTTTACCGGCTGCTGCAGCAGTAGGCCCCCCTCTGGTTGCGAACAACGAGGTTATTGCAGAAGACGGAATCACATCTACATCAGCTGCGATAGTATCAGGGCCTAAGTGCTATTTCTGTGGATATAGTAAGCACCCACGCATGAGGTGTCCGGCTCGGAGTGCTGTGTGCCGGCGTTGTACTAAGAAGGGACATTTTGCAAAGGTTTGCAGGTCTGCCCCTGCCACTCCTCCGAGAGAAGAGGGAGCATCTGCTGCCATATTCCCTACCTTGGCGGCCGCTTCTCCTCGTACCCCCTCTGTACTACTGAAGTCAACTATCAAGGCTAAAGTTAATGGTGAAGAGGTTAGAGCTTTGGTTGATTCGGGTAGCACGGAGAGCTTTATTCACCCCGATCTCGTCACACGGCTCAACCTCCAGAAACATGCCAGCCCGAAGTCAATCTCTATGGCTCAGTCCTCTCTCTCTGCTCAGACCCTGGGACATTGTACTGCTGACTTAATGGTAAATGAGAGAATGTATCATAAACTCTGCTTGTCAATCCTCCCTGGATTGTGTTCGGATCTACTCCTTGGACTTGATTTTCAGAGTCAACACCTAAGTGTGAACTTTCAGCATGACGGTCCGAATACTCCTCTTGTTATCTGTGGCCTCAGCACTCTCAAGGTGGAAACCCCCGACCTCTTCTCCAATCTAACCCCCGATGTCCACCCTATAGCTACCAAGTCACGTAGATATTGCCAAGAAGACCGAGACTTTATTGAGTCGGAAGTGAGCCGGTTACTATGGGAGGGTATTATTGAACCCAGTAACTCACCCTGGCGGGCTCAAGTAGTTGTTACTCGTAATGAAAATAACAAACGAAGGATGGTTGTCGATTATTCACAAACAGTGAACAGGTTTACCCTATTGGATGCTTATCCCCTACCTCGCATTGATGACACCATTAAAGCAATAGCCCAATATCAAGTGTTCAGTACCATCGATTTACGCAGTGCTTACCATCAAGTGAAAATCAAGGAGAGCGACAAGCCCTATACAGCTTTCCAAGCTGGCCATACCTTGTACCAGTTCACTCGAATACCATTTGGTGTTACCAATGGAGTTGCATGTTTCCAGAGAATTATGGCTTCTATTATAGAAGAAGAAAACTTGAAAGGTACCATTGCATACATGGACAATGTGACTATCTGTGGAAGGAATCAAGAAGAACATGATGAGAACCTTCAGAGATTTCAAGAAGTGGCCTCAGCCCGCCAGATCACATACAATGATAGTAAAAGTGTTTTCTCTACCAGGAGGTTAGCAATTCTGGGCTACATCATTGAGAACGGACAAATCCGACCAGACCCCGACCGACTACGGCCTTTAATGGAACTTCCTGTCCCAGGGGATTCGAAGAGTCTATGTCGAGTTCTAGGATTTTTCTCCCATTATTCACAGTGGATCCAACGTTATTCTGAGAAGATAAGACCCCTAACTCAAGCATCGACATTCCCTGTGTCAGAAGAGGCGAAGTCAGCTATCACGAGTCTCAAAAATGACATTAAACAAGCTGTTGTTCATGCTATCGATGAGGACTCCCCTTTTGAGGTTGAGACAGATGCCTCAGATTTTGCCATTGCAGCCACTCTAAGTCAGAAAGGACGCCCCGTGGCCTTCTTTTCACGCACTTTGCAGGGTCCTGAAGTGAATCACGCCTCAGTCGAAAAGGAGGCCAAAGCTATTATTGAAGCTGTTCGACATTGGCGGCATTATCTCACTGGCAGACACTCTCTTATAATAACTGATCAGCGCTCCATCGCCTGCAAACAGAGAGGTAAAATTAAGAACGAGAAGATTATGAGATGGCGGACCGAACTCTCTTGTTATAGCTTCGATATAGTCTATCGCCCAGGTTCCGAGAATATTCCTGCTGATACATTGTCAAGAGCATTCTGTGCCGCGGTTCCGCAGTCACTTAGTGACTTAGCCCGGCTGCATAACTCCCTCTGTCACCCCGGAATAACTCGTATGTACCATTTTGTGAAGAGTCGGAATTTGCCTTTTTCTATTGAGGATATTAGACAGGTTAACAAATCATGTCGGACATGTGCTGAAGTCAAACCTCAATTTCATTCACCTACTCCGGCCCATCTGATTAAAGCCACTCAACCCTTTGAGAGACTCAACATGGACTTTAAAGGGCCTCTTAAGTCTACTAATCAATACATTTATTTCCTTAACGTTGTGGATGAGTATAGTCGATTTCCTTTCGTATTCCCATGCAAAGATGTCAGTACCCAGTCTGTTATTCGGTGCCTTTGTGAGCTTTTTTCAGTCTTTGGCATGCCTGCATACGTCCATTCGGACAGGGGCTCTTCATTTATGAGTGACGAACTCCATCAATTCCTTTTGTCTAGAGGGGTTGCCTCTAGCCGCACAACCCCATACAACCCGGCAGGCAATGGGCAAGTGGAGCGGTATAACGGCATTGTATGGAAAGCAATTGTCATGGCCCTAAGAACCCGAGGCCTCCCTACCGCTCACTGGCAGGAAGTGCTCCCGGACGCGCTCCACTCTATACGATCTCTCCTATGTACGGCAACCAACTCTACTCCCCATGAGAGGCTCTTCAGTTTTGAGAGACGATCTTCAGCAGGACGATCTGTGCCCACATGGCTTATGTCTCCTGGCCCCGTTCTCCTCAAACGCCATGTCCGTAGCAGTAAAAGTGATCCGTTAGTAGATGAGGTACAACTCCTGCATGCCAACCCTCAGTATGCATATGTCCGGCATAGCGATGGTCGAGAAACTACTGTCTCCATACGTCACCTGGCCCCTATTGGGAGAATTGCTGAACCCTCGTCTCAGGATGACCCGCCGAGTGGGGGCCAAAGTGGCGAGCCTGCTGATCAGTCTGGACGGAAACCTATGATGGCGCATTCCCCTATTACCTCCCACAATACGACTGAAGTAACCTGCCCTACGGATGATCGTACCACTACAACTGACCCTGCTGTCACCTCAACCGATCTCTTCAGCCCTGCTACCATACCCCCTATCGCCTCTCAGGATACCCCTGATGCAGATGTACCGAGAACACCCCCTATCACTATTGACTCTCAGCCAGTGCGTCGCTCCCAGCGTTACTGCCAACCTCCTGACTACTATCGGCCTCTTTAATCCCACTACTTTTGAAAGCAGAGAGTAAATGATGTGAACAAGTGTGGATGGACATTAACATTCGCACCTATTACCGATTCTTACCATATGTGTGTTGACAATTATTGTGCTGCGTATCACGTGTGATTGTGATGATCCTTACCTGTTGGTTGTCTCTCTGTGTGTATGTGAGTGTACTTCCAAGTTGATTAAAGCCAAGTTTTGTAATGAAATCTTAATAGTTATATTCGGCCACCTCAGGAGTTTGTGGTAAAAAACAATCACTAATAAGTTTGTAGTTATTCTTGTAGTATAAAACATTAATACACCAAAGATCTTTAAATTTAACATTGTACAAACAGTAAAATGCTATTTTCTGCACTCCATGATCACCAATTCCCAAGGCATATCACACTTCTCTATCCCAATCACCACTTGAAAGCCATACAAATCTCTATTGAGAAGCTTTATTTCATTACTCACACGTACATCATTGTCAGAAGGTGTATGATGGGCGTGTGGGAGGAGATGGAGATTAAGCCCTGGGATGAAGTGCATGCCTGTTATATATATATATATATACACAGTAGGACTTCAATTATCCGAACACGTTGGGACCGAGGGGTGTTCGGATAATCCAAATGTTTGGATAATCGAACATTAAAATAAATTTAATTCATAGTGATTTAAACGATAATATTATTATAAAAAGAAAACAATGATAAATCAGAATAAAACTAGCTAACAAAGCATGTCACTGAAGCACATGTACACAACCTTACTTAAAATAATCAGTAATTTTTTAATTTCAGATTATCAAATCTCTTTCTAGATGCCTCAATCAATAGTCCATTTACTGTCACAACACTGCTCCCATGGATGTAGAAGGCTGTTGTTCCAGATAAGTGAGTACAGTTTGCATGGCACTACAAGCTGCAGCATGGGAGATCTTGGAAGGACCACTATTCACTTCATCTTCATCTTCATCGATATTTTGCGATTCATTGTCTCCCCTTGCAATGGCAACAATTTCTTCCTCTGTGTACTCACAATATCCTGGGTCATTAATGTCAGCTGTCAGCCAGTTACTTCTCTCCTCTGCAGGAATCTGAATATCATTCAAAATTGTGTGAATTTCTTCACACTCTTTGGATTCATCCAAATGTGAAGATGATGACTCTGAACTTAAAAGTTTCTTCCAGCTCTTTGCAATCGTGCTGGAATCTACTTCGTCCCAACTCCTAGCTGCCATATAAACTGCATCTTAGATGTTTAAAGTCTTTGAAAATTCGATCATATTCAAAGATTCATGATCAAGAAGTCGCAGGAGTAGATCACGCTTATACAGGCTCTTGATATTCTGTATCACACCTTGATCCATAGGCTGGAGTAGTGAAGTGGTATTAGGGGGGAGGTAAACACAAATAAAATTTCCATCCTGTGACTGAAGCAAGTCCACATCAGGATGAGATGGTGCATTGTCCATCAGTAAAATTGCATGTTCTGACAGTCATTCTTGTTTAAGTGCTTTTCGACAGTTTGGAACAAATTTATTATGAAACCATTCTGTAAATATAGATGAATCTATCCATGAATTCTTTTGTGAATAATAATCAACAGGAACTTTGTCCTTGTCAACATGTTTGAAACATCGTGGATTCTTCGACTTATGCACAAAAACCAGAG